>Ga0209064_1000645_pt1 | contig 74178 bp, 75 predicted proteins | sample Inofromicrocosms_FD_187498 | JGI IMG/M metagenome (GOLD analysis project Ga0209064, IMG submission 187498) | Mouse cecum microbial communities from Vienna, Austria - Inoculum for glucosamine and mucus D2O microcosms (SPAdes) (version 2) | ecosystem: Host-associated > Mammals > Digestive system >...
GCCCCATGGAAAGTATCCAGGGGATCTTAAAAGACATGCTCAAAATACTGTATCCAAATATTGAAACGGTAGCACAGGTCAGAAAATCGGTTAAAGAAACCATAGACTATTATATGAATGAATATCCGCAGGAACGTTTTCACGGACTTACTGCATCTGAAGTAAGAGAAGCTGCAAAAGCAACCGATGAACCGGTACTGTATCCAATCAAAGAGAATAAACGAATCAAAAAATACTGGGAAGATATAGATGAAAAAAAAGGCCTCTTTAATAGCAAGTGCTATTAAAGAGGCGGATCTCCAGTAAATTATTTCCCGTGTCTACTTGACAGGGGGCTGATCAATTCAACAATTTCTTTCTTTATTTTTAATATATTCTTTTAATCGGTTAGAGACTATAGCAAGCTCTTTATTGGGTGAGATCGCTTTGAGTGCGAAACTGCTTACATATGGGATCCAAACTTTTTGATATGGATCGTATTCGATCCATGCATTGTTGACCCCTCGATAGGCGATCGGATCGATCCGTATCTCATTCCGCTTTTTCTTTCCTAATCGATTCCGATATTCATTATAGTTCTTGCACTTTCGAAATAGATCTTGATCGATCCAAGGCTTGAAGACTTCTTCCTTTGCTGGTTCAGGCAAAGCCAATCGCACTTTTTGTTTACCCAAAAACTCTTTAAGATCTTTCTCTTCCCGTCTGATCTTCACACCATATTCTTGAGACAAAAGCTCGATCGGGCGATCATAGCCTTTATCTTTAGAAAGAATGACATATTGCCTTTTCTTTTTATATTTTGCGCAGCAGATCGAAAGCTGTGCTAAAAGCACAAGATCCATCTCGTTTTTAACGTTCGAAGAATTCGTGCTTAGATCTACCAATCGAACTCGTTCATTCATACAAGCCGGATAGATCTTTGGCAAAATGTTGCGGTTGCGCAAATAAAAATAGATCGTATACCTCTTCTTGATTGTCTCTGGAATTTGAATTCCGATATTTTCTGTATCGACAAACAAGATCTTTTTTTTCTTTTTCATTCGTGACAGTGCGAACAGACTTCTTCGTGGCAATTACAGCTATGATTCAAATTCTCGACCACAAGATCCCCATTGAGAACATCGATCTTCACACCTTCTGCCAACTCTTTTCCCTCTTCAGGAATCAGTACTTGAATTCCATTGATCGTTGTGACGACATCATTATCATCAAAAACCGCCAAAGAAAACATCGGTGATGCCCCACAACAAGAGGTTGCGATCTGCATCATCAAACCATCCGCCTTGTTCTCCTTCAATAAAGCTTCTAACTGCGCTTTAGCCGCATCTGTAATATTCATTTGGATATACCTCCTTAAAAAATTAGATTCCGTGGTGTTCTAGGATATGGCTGAACATCGCGAATATTTTGAACTCCGGACAAGTACATGAGCATGCGATCAAAACCAAGCCCAAATCCTGAATGCTTGCATCCGCCAAATCGACGCAGATCCAAGTACCACTGCAAGCCCTCAAGCTCCATTCCCATTTCCTGCATACGAGAAACGAGAAGATCGTAACGCTCCTCGCGTTGGCTGCCTCCAACAAGCTCTCCAACATATGGAACAAGAAGATCGCATGCAGCGACCGTTTTGCCATCATCATTTAAACGCATATAAAACGCCTTGATCTCTTTCGGGTAATCTGTCAAGAATACAGGTCCTTTCACGACTTGTTCGCACAAGTAACGCTCATGCTCCGATTGAAGATCCATGCCCCAGAAAATGTCTTGGTTTTCAAATTGATCTTTTGCCGCTTTTAAATGCTCGATCGCTTCAGTATAGCTCATCCGCTCGAATTTTGAATCCGCCACTTTCTTCACACGAGTGATGCAGTCGTGATCGATCATCTTTTCAAAGAACGCCATTTCTTCGCTCGCGTTTTCTAAAACATATCGGATACAGTATTTGATCATATCTTCGATCACATCCATATCATCGCTCAGATCCGCAAACGCCATTTCCGGCTCGATCATCCAGAATTCGCTCGCATGACGCGTCGTATTGGAGTTTTCCGCTCTAAAAGTAGGACCAAATGTATAGACGTTGCGATACGTCAAAGCGAAAGGTTCTACATGAAGCTGTCCGGAAACTGTCAACTGCGCATGTTTCTGAAAAAAATCTTCTTCGTATTTGCCATCGCAGCGCGTCGTGACCGTAAACACTTCTCCAGCGCCTTCCGCGTCGTTGCCTGTGATCTCTGGCGTATGGACATAAACAAAACCTCGATCTTGGAAGAAGCGATGGATCGCCATGCTCAAGACAGAACGAAGACGGAACATCGCATAATACGTGTTCGCACGCGGACGAACATGCGGAATTTCACGCATATATTCGAAACTATGCCGCTTTTTCTGCAACGGATAATCATGATCCGAAGCCCCTAAGACATCGATCGAAGAAGCCTGGATCTCAAAAGGCTGTTTTCCTTCTGGAGTGACTTTAACGATCCCTTTGACTTCGATCGCGCTTCCTAGAGTAATCTTGGAGACTTCCTTATAGTTGTCTAGATCGTCCAAATATACGATCTGCACATTGGAAAATGTCGTACCATCATTCAATTCAATAAAACCAAGCTTTTTTGAATTCCGGTTCGTTCTCACCCATCCTTGTAGCATGATCTCTTTTCCATCGAGCTCTTCAAATCGTTCTTTCAATTTCTTTACTAACATATCAACAACCTCTTCCTTTCCAAAAAAAAACCGTTCCTTCTTTGAGGAACGATCGAAACCGCGGTACCATCCTTATTTATACTAAGTATACGCTCTAGACTTAACGCGCCCAACGAGTCTGTCTACTAGCTTTCTCCAGACCAACTCCGCAGCTGTTCATTCTCTTTGCTTCGTATATGCTTCCACCAAACGCATACTCTCTTGAAAACCCGCAAAGCCTTCTACTGTTTCTATGTTTTTGAATCCATTGAATTTGTCTGAAAGACAAGTTCTTGAATAGATGATACCACATCGATAAACTTGATATCAACCCCTTTGGGGGCTTTGAAATGCTGATGGGTAAAGTCTACGATTCCCTGGATCCCGCACGCTACTAATCGATCCACCGTTTGCTGTACATCGTTCGAGATCGTCAAGATCGCGATACGACAGCCTTTTGGGATCTTTTCTTCCAATTCGCTCATTGGATAGACGTCCACACCAAACTGCTCTTTGCATTTTTCAGGATCAATATCAAAAGCGCATGCGATCTCGCCGACCACATGATCCCATTTATTATAATTCAAAAGCGCTTTCCCTAAGTTTCCGGCACCGACCAAAATGATCTTTTCATCAAAGTCGACACCCAGCTGTAAATTAAAGATCTCGATCAGTTTATTGACATCATAGCCATAGCCTTGCTTGCCTAAGTTGCCAAGAAACGAAAAGTCTCTTCGGATCGTCGTCGGCTCGATATCGACAAGAGCCGCCAGTTCCTTGGACATGATCTTTTCCACTCCGTTTTTTTGAAGTCGTCTAAGCGCTTTCAAATAGATCGGATAGCGATGTAATGTTGCTTTTGGTACGTTTATTTTTCGCATAGAAATCACCCATATTATTGTATCAGATTTTGATGAATTTGTGAAATAAATTAGAAACTGAACTATTTTTGCGACTCACTTCGAATTCATCCATCGCTTGATCCAAAGCCGAACGATTTTTCTCGATTTCCTCTAGGATCTTTTCATCCAATAAGGAAAAAACCATATAAACCAAGAAAAAGAGCCAGATCAATACGCTAAATAAAAACGCGAACAAAAAAGGAATATGAAAAACAAAGACCAAAAGCGAAAGCATGACAATATAAATAGAGGTCGATACATACAAAAACGGCTTCATGAGCATCTCTTTTCTTTTGCTTAAATAATCTTTGCGTTCCGATAAAAAGATCGCCACGCCATAGTCGATCCGGTTTTGAAAATCAACCCCCTTGAACAAGGTCCGCTTGTATTTTTTTCGTTTCGCCTCGACGAGCATCTGCATCTTGATCATCGTATATTCATAGGCGTCGCGATCCTCTTCTTCCGCGTATTTGATCGCGAACATTTCCAAAAGCTTTAAATAATCGTTGATCGTGATTATTTCTTCATAGATCATCGAGCGCGTCAGCTCATCAAGCAGATTGTATTTATCCGACATCATGCTGAGCTGATGCTTGCTTTTTTCCTCGATCCGATAGAGAGCGTTTAAATACTTGTCTTCCATAGTCCCAATTTCCCTTTCATCCTAAGCAAGATCTGTCGTGTCAGCAAAGCGATGCATAAACCAGATACGATCGATAACGCCAAAAGGATCGGCAAGAACAGCTGCATAAAATATTGTTGATAAATATAGGTGATCGCCAACACTTGTCCGACATTATGAAAGCAGGCGCCCAAGACGCTCACCCCATAGATCGAAAAGATCTTCGAACGATACGCCAAGATCATCGCGAACATCGAAAGAAGACCTCCCGATACCGACAAAAGAAAGGCGATCGAAAAAAGAGTCCCCTGCAACAACGACGCAAGAAAGATCCTCCCAGTCGTTACGATCACCATATCTTTTGGACTATACGCGTATAAGGCAAACAAGGATACGATATTGGCGATCCCGATCTTATAACCTGGAACGACCATGACGATCGGGAAAAAGCTTTCGATCAATTGAAACACGATCCCTAGCGCGATCAAAAATGCAAGAATGACGCCTTTTTTCGTATTCATTGAATCTGCACATCCTCTCCGTCTTCTTGCCCTTCGATACGAACAACAGTTTCATTGGGCAAACAGACGATCGGTGTATTGACAGAATCGACAAATCCTTGCTTCGAACAATAATGATGGGGCGAGTTTTCTTGTTTTACTCGCACCGCTCCATCTTTGACTTCAATGCTCACTTTGCCTAACGTTCCATCGACCGCGTAATTGGCGTTTTCTAAAAGCGAAAAGCGAAGCACTTCTTTATTTTTGACTTGAACGACGGCTTCCTTGCTCACAGGCGCGTTTTGCATGATCGGAATGATCAAGACAAGACATGCGATCATGATCGAGACGATCAATATTTTGTCCGCCTTTCTCATCCAAGAACTCCATCCAAGACCATCATGACCGCAAATCCGATCCCAAAACACAATGTTCCAAAATTCGAATGCTTCCCTTCTTGAGCTTCCGGGATCAGCTCTTCAACGACCACATACATCATCGCCCCTGCCGCAAAAGAAAGGAAATACGGCAAGATCGGCGTTAAATATTGAGAAAAAGCGATCGTCAGCAACGTTCCGATCGGCTCTACGATCCCAGATAGGCTTCCATAGAGAAACGCTTTCCATTTCGACATACCTTGCGTATGCATAGGCATCGATAACACGGCTCCTTCGGGAAAATTCTGGATCGCGATCCCGATCGCCAACGAAAGAGCAGCTGCAAACGTGATCGTCGCCTGCCCTTGCAGAAAGGCTGCAAAAACGACTCCGACAGCCATACCTTCTGGAATGTTGTGAAGCGTCATGGCGAAGAAAAGCTTTGTCGTTTTCTTCCATGGTGTCTTTATCCCTTCTTCTTGATCCGTGATAGCATGCACATGGGGGATCACTTCATCTAAAAACAACAAAAACAAAATACCCGCGAGAAAAGCCAAGGCGCATTGAATGTAGCCAGCTTGTTCCAAGGCAGGAAGCAGCAGCGAAAAGAAGCTAGCCGAGACCATGATGCCGGCCGCAAATCCTAACAAACTTTTTTCAATACGAACAGGGATCTCTTTTTTCAAAAAGAAGACCATCGCGCTGCCTAAAATCGTTCCTAAAAAAGGAACGAGCGTTCCGATCCATATTTCATTACTCATCATCTTACCACCACCTTGATCGGTTGTTCGATCGTATTCCCGTATCGATCTTTGATCTTAACGACTGTATCCTTTTCTCCGCTTGTGCTCGTTAAATCGTTAGCGGATTCATACGTGACACCCGATAGATCGCTCGCCTGAAAAACCAAGTCCCAGTCGATCTTTTCTAGATACCCAACTTCGATGGAGCTAGGCGTATTCGTCAGAGTCGGCGGCTGTGTATCTTTGATCTTGATCACAAAAGGAGTCGCGTCCCCATCATAATCGAGCTTAAAATCATACTCGCCAACTTCTAATATATCCTTCCCGACGCTGATAAATCGATTATCCTTGATGGCGATCCCATTTGTGACAGGAACGACTTTCAAGCGTTTTTGATCCACGAGCCGATCTTCTTTCATATATAAATTTGGATTGGCGTATACATCTTGTCCAAGCTCGATCGTGAATGTCTGCTTTTTTAGATCGAGTGTCTGCGCGCATCCAGATAGCATAATACAAATTCCCGCATTAAGAATCCACTTCTTCATCTTCGCTCCTCCAAGCTTTTGCCATCGTCTTGATCTTGCTAAGGCGATGCTTCATCCCTGATTTTGAAATGATCTCTCCATACTCTCGATAGGCTTCGTCGCAGAGTTCGTTGATACTTGCTTCCGGATGCTTTTTACGGATCTCCATCACCTGCAAAATCTTTTCCGGGATCTGAAGCTGACTGGCATGGTCTTCTAAGATTTGAATGCAAGCCAGTTGTTCTTTGGCTGCCTTGAACGTTTTCATCTCGTTGGCAACTTCGCAGTTATCCAAACGGGTGAGCTGGTTGTAAAAATCCCGTTGGATCCGGTTGTCTTCAAATAAAAACAAGCCGCTCGTCGCGTTGCACAGCCTTAAAAAATCAGCGATCTTATCCCCTTGCTTGATATAAATAACATAGACATTTTTTCTTTCGATCACCTTGGCAGGCAAATAAAAACGCTCCAGGATCTTTTGGATCCCATACGCTTGTTTTTCGTGGTTCGCGCTCATTTCTAGATGGTAGTTCGTCGTTTTCGGCGAATTGATCGATCCGCTCCCTAAAAAACAACCTTGCAGATAGGCTCGGGCGTTTTTTTCCGAACGGATCCATTTATAGATAGGACTTGAATGCAAGCCGCTTGCCGTCAAGATCCCTAGATCGTTCAAGATCTCCGTACAGCTTTCATAGATCTGAAGCCGATACATATTGTTTTTTTTAAGCTGCATCTTTTTCAGGACAGAAAGTCGTCCCTCGATCTTATATAGACGTTTGATCAAGGTGTAAATATGTTTGATGATGCCCGCGTTTTCCATTTGTACAGAAATATAAGATCCTTGCCAATTCATGTGCAAGCTGCCTTTTGATTGAAGCAGCGCACACAACTGCGCTTTTGCTTCGTTGTCATCTAATTTGACTTGACAGATCTCCGCTTTGATATCGCTTGTAAACGACATAGCTACATCGCTTCCAAGATCTCTTCGAGAACGGCTTTTACCGCATCCGGGTTGTGCCGGATCCTGCCTTTTTCATCAAGCATGATCAAGTTGCGCGTAATGATCTTATATGGATGTTCGCTTTCCTGCATTTGTACTGGATACGAGCCTTCTTCTTCATAATTCTTTTTGACAAAATCAGGCAGCACGCTTTCGTTCAAAACCGCCACATCGACTGGATTTTTAAAGGAATGTTTTTCGAGAGCCCGAATGTGGTCTTCTAAAGAATAGCCATCGGTTTCGCCAGGCTGACTCATCGCGTTGCAAAAATAGATCTTTGGACAAGGGTTTTCATAAATCGCTTGCGAGATCTCCTGGATGATCAAATTCGGGATCACAGATGTATATAGCGAGCCGATCCCATAAATGATCAAGTCCGCTTGCTCTATGGCCTCGATCGCTTTTGGGAAAGGCGTGATCGATTGCTGATAAAAGATCTTTTCAATGTGGTTATCCATATTGGGGATATTCTTTTCACCTCGAACGAGCGTGCCATCTTGCATCAATGCATACAAAGTCACGACATCCAACGTGCTTGGCAAGATCTCGCCTTTGACATTCAAAACTTTCGAGATCGACTGGATCGCTCCCATAAAGGAGCCTGTTGTATCCATCAAAGCGAGGAAGATCAAGTTTCCTAGGGAATGCCCACCAATATCTTTGTCTCCTTCGAAGCGATAATTCATCAAATCGTTGAATAAAGTTTCATTTTCTTCTTGGGACATCGCGGAAAGAACATGGCGAATATCTCCCATGGCAGGAACATGATATACGTCCCGGATCCTTCCTGTGCTTCCTCCATCATCTGCGACAGTCACGATCGCAGTCAAGTTGACGTTTTTGAGCTTTTTCATTCCCATCATCATACTTGAAAGACCTGTACCGCCTCCGATCACGACGATGTTCTTCATTCAAACTCCTCCTTTATTCCTTTCTCTTCGCCATCTTCGATATCGCGGTGGCTCTTGAAGCAGCGATACATATTTTTATAGGTGTCGAATAAATAATTGCAGATACTGACAGAACGGTGTTGTCCTCCTGTACATCCGATCGCCACGATCATATGCGACTTGTTTTGCTTGTCGTAAGATGAAAATGTGAAATCTAAATACGCCTTGAGCTTTTCGACAAATTCCTTCGTTTCATCAGCGGACATGACATAATTATAGACTTCTTCTTGATTGCCTGTTTTATCACGCAAGCTTGGTTCATAAAACGGATTGGGCAAGAACCGGACGTCGATCACGCTATCGGCATCCATCGGAACGCCATGCTTAAAACCAAAAGACTGGAAAGTAATCGTGAACTCCGTCTTTTCATCGGTCCTGAACCGGTGGCGGATGCGATTCGCTAACGCTTGTGGTGTAAGCTTGGTCGTATCAAGGTGGATCGTATTCTGCGCGTTTTCTTGCAGATGATCGAAATAATCCCGTTCCATTTCAATGGCTTCTTCCAACGTTGTCGCAAGATTGGTGGCGATCATTGGATGTTGTCGGCGCGTAAACCGATAACGAAGAAGCAATTCATCGTCGTTGCAGTCTAAAAAGACGATCTGAAGCTTATTGTTATTGTTGTCGAAATATTTAACAAAGGAAACGTAATCCAAAGCGGATACCGATAAAGCGACCGATTTATACTTGGACCCTTTTTCTTCGAGCAATTGTTCCAGGTTTGGTAAAAGTTCTTTTGGAAAGTTATCTATACAATAGTATCCGAGATCTTCAAGAGCGTTCATCGCGCTGCTTTTTCCAGCTCCTGACATTCCCGTGACTAATACGATGTTTTCGTTCATAAATCCTCCTTTCTTCCATTATAGCATCTCTCTAAAACAATACTTTGCTTCTAAAAAGAAGAAAGCGGCGCTCTCTTCTTATTCCCTTTCGATTTTATAGACCATTTGATGCGATGTCCATAACGAATCCATCAACGTGATCAGTTCTTCTTCTCTTCCGATCTCGAATCCAACTTTTTTATAACACGCGATCGCACGAGGATTGTTGTCGAACACCCCAAGATCGACTTGCTGGGCGCCAAGAAATTCGATCGCGTACAACACAGCCATTTCAAGCATCTTGCCTCCAAGATGAGGAATATTTGGGTCCTTGATGACAAAGCCGATCCGAACATGCGTATATGCGGGATTTGTATAACGAAAGATCAGATGACCGATCACTGTATGCTCTTGGACAAAAGTAAAAGGAAAAAACCAATTGTCCTCTTGGTGCAAGCGATACAAATCGATCATATCTTGAGGCGAGATCGGATAAAAGCCGTATACGCTCGCGCTCCATTGAAAAAAAGTTTTCTCATCTTTGATCCAGGATACGATCGTTCTGGCATCTTGATCGATAAATGGACGCATCTGCATAAAATTATCTTTCTTGATCGCTTTCGAAGCGCTGGATCGAATCGATCCGCCCGATCACGACGATCCCATCGCCGAACTCAAACCGATAATTCGGTGAAATATCGGTGATCGTGCTTTCTCCTCGTTCGATCGCGATGATATTCAAACCATATTTCGCACGCAGATCAACTTCCTGCACGCTTTTGCCTACGTATTTATCGGGGATCATCATTTCATAGATCTCTGTTTCATCGTTGAGTGAAAAGAAATCGACCAAATGATTCGAGAGTAGTTTTTTTCCTAGCCGGACTCCCATATCGTGTTCGGGATATACAACTTCAGCGCCAAGCCGTTCCAAAATCTGTCCTTGGTCTTGCGTTGTCGCTTTGGCGATGACGCGTGGCAAACCAAGATTGATCAAATGAAGCGTCGCAAGAATGCTGACTTCGATCGCGTTTCCGATACACACGATCCCAACTTCGCAGTTTCTAACCCCGATTTCATCAAGCGCTTCTTTGCTCATTTGGGGAACGACAAAAGCGTACGGAGTTAAATCGCGAAGTTCTTTGACGCGGTCCGCATCTTTATCACATATAATGATCTGTCTTCCAGATAGAGCGAGCGTTCTCGCTAAGGCGCTTCCAAAACGGCCGACGCCAATGATCGCATAGCTTGCGGGTTCTTTCTTTTTCATGTTTTTTCCTTCCTTTATCCAATCATAATGTCTTCTTCCGTATAGGAAGCTTCATTCATTCCTTTGACGATATATAGTGTTGCGATCGTCGTTGGTCCCAATCGGCCGATGAACATGCAAATCATCAAGACGATCTTGCTTGGAGTACTAAGTCCTGGCGTGATACCCACAGTGCTTCCAACAGTAGCGAAGGCGGAAGTCACTTCCACTAGCACGCTGGATAGATCAAGATCTGGTTCAAAGAACAAGATCAAAAATGTGCCGACAAAGACAACTGCCAATCCATAAAACAAAACGGTCAAAGCTTTTCGAAAGACTAGGCTCGGGAACTTACGATGAAAGATCTCATCTCGATTGTTTTCAACCGTGCTGCTGATCGCTTGGAAGGCGACCGCAAAAAAGGTCGTTGTCTTGATCCCGCCACCTGTCGATCCAGGAGAAGCGCCAATAAACATGAGAACACAGAAGACCAATAAAGCAGGCTGCGTGAATTTTGCCAACGAAAACGTGCTGAATCCAGCTGTTCTTGCGATCACGCTTTGAAACCACGCCTCAAGCCACGTTTCATCGGTCGTCCATTTGAGCAAGATCGTACCACTGATCAATAAAAAGATCGTCATGAATGTAACGACTTTCGTATTGAGTCTTAAATAGCGCCATTGGAACCGATTTTGATACAAATCCATCAGAGCGTAAAATCCAAATCCGCCGATGATGACTAAGATCGTCGTCACCAAGTTCATCGGAACGTTGTTCGCGTACGCGCTCAATGAATCATAAGCGCCTAAAATATCGAAGCCTGCATTATTAAAGGCGGAAATCGAATGAAATAAACCGATCCCCAAAGCAGCTGGAGGGGAATAATTAGGCAGGAAGATCAGAAACGAGAGAACGGCGCCGATCAGCTCTGTAAAAAATGTGATCTTCAAAAAGACGATCATGATCTGCACCACGCCACCATAGCCCGAAAAATTCATCGCTTCCACAACGAGCTGTCTAGTTTTGAGGCCGACTTTTCGTCCAATCAATAAGGTAAATAGGACGCCTACACTTGCGACGCCTAAACCTCCGATTTGAATCAAGATCGCCAAGATCGTATATCCGATCGGCGTAAATGTATCTCCAATCGGGATCGTGGTCAATCCTGTCACGCACACGGCGCTTGTCGAAACGAACAGAGCATCAATAAAGTCGACAGGCTCGTTTGCTTTATGACAGATCGGAAGCATGAATAATAACGCTCCCATCAAGATCACTAGGGCGAAACCTAACGATAAGATTCTAGCCGGCGACTGTTTATTGATCCAGTATTCAAGATTTTTTATCATGTAATAAACCACCTTATTCTCTACAAAGTATAAACTTTCACTGAATAAGTTTCAATTTTAGTGTATGATGATTTTGAAAGGGAGAATCAAAATGAATGCAGTCATTTTTCTAGATATCGATGGTGTCCTTGCCCCGAAAGAAAGGATCCAGACCTATACGATGATCGAGCAGCTGAATAAAAAGCTCGCCTATAAGAAAGAGGATGCGCGTATCGAAGCGCTTCCGAACAATCTTGTTAACCAGATCTATCATCACTTTGATGCAGAAAGCTGTCGTATGATCTTAAAGCTGTGCGAATCGTTCGATGCGAAAATCGTCCTGACTTCGACTTGGCGGCTCTTTTTTTCCTTGGAGCAGCTCAAGGCGATTTTGAATATTTTCGATCTTGGCGATATGGTGATCGGATGCACAGATCCAGATGTCCCTCGGTATCGAATGATCCAAAATTATATCGAAGCACATCAGATCAATAATTATATCGTGATCGATGATCTGAATATGTCTAGACAATTTCCTTCCCATTTTATCGCAGCTCAAAAGCGTTTTGATCATGGGCAATATGAAAAAGCGGTCCGTTTGCTCCAATATCAAATATGAAAAAGAAAGCGTTGCCTTTCATCCTCGTCTCATTGTTGATCATGGGGATGATCTTTTTCTTTTCGAGTCAAACTGGAGATCGTTCTTCTTCGCTTTCTAGTCATTTCGCAATGATCTTCTATCCGCTTTTCGGCGAAGAAGGTGCTCAGTTTTTTGTGCGGAAAGCGGCTCATTTTACGATCTATTTTGTGTTGGGAATGAATGTGTATCTTTCTTTTCGCTTTTCGGGCCATTCAAAAAAGAAGGCTTTTTTTTGTTCGATCCTCGTTTGTTTCTTCTATGCTAGCTTTGATGAGTGGCATCAAACATGGGTGGAGGCAAGATCGGGTCAATTCAAGGATGTCCTTCTGGACAGTAGCGGAAGTATCTTGGCAGCCTTGCTCCTTTCTAAGTATAAGTGAGCAAGGTTTCTTTTTTTAGGCATTCTATGCTACTATGGAAACGGTGATAACATGAACGAACGAATCAAGAGGATCGTTCGTCTACTGATCATTGCTGATTGTCTGATCTTGCTCTTTATCGCGGGTATCCGTTATGGGATCCCTTCGATCAATTCTTTGATTCATCCTATACGCTATATCAAATGCGACGAGCCGACTTTACAGGTCCCTATCTTATATATGGATGGGAAAGAAGCCGCGAAAAGAACCGTGGATCTTACCCGGGGCACTCAAGTTCGGCTTCGAGATGAGGGAGAAGAAGAATCGAGCATAGAGTATCAAGGAGAAATCTTTCAGGTGCCTAATCAAAATCTAGCGACCTCGCTCCAGCAGTGTGTCGATACAAAAACCGTATACCCTAGGCGTTTGATTTCTCTTTATGAAAGCAAAAACGGAAAATTAAGCAATGTTGTGGCAAAAAAAGGGGAAGCTCTTCAAGTCCGTCATGTGGACGAAAACGATCTCGATTTGAAGACGGGGATAGTGAAATGGTATGAGATCACCAAAGACGATAAAACATATTGGGTTCCTGGCAAATATGTCGAGCCAAGCAAAGAAAGCGCTCTAGCCAATTATGGCAGCTCGATCCAATACTTGCCGTATTGGGACGCTTATTATGGAGAAGGATACTCCAAAGACGCCTATATCGATCAAGTCGATTACAAATCGAACAAAAAAGAAGCCTACGAAGATAATGTAATGCCAGAGCATGTCAAGGCGTATCATGTCTCTTTAGAGAATTTGATCAAAAACAAAAACGAATTGCTGCAGCTTTCCAAAAAAAGCGGCATCAACGCTTTTGTGGTCGAGATCAAAGACGACAACGGGATCTTATATTATGATTCCAAAGCAGCGAAGGATTATTTAAAGGATCCGCAAGACGCGATCAATCCGATCGTCTCGAATGAGGAGCTCAAAAAGATCTTCAAAGAGTATAAAAAAGCCGGGTATTACATGATCGCAAGGATCGTCACTTTTAAAGATCCGATCTTCGCCACACAGAATCCAAAAGAATCGTATACAGATGAGAATGGAAATTTGATCAATCACGAAGGATTTTATTGGCCATCGCCCTATTCAAGAAAAGCGTGGATGTACAATGCCTCGATCGCCAAAGAGATCGCACCCTATGTCAACGAGATCCAATTCGATTATGTCCGTTTTCCGGATGGAACTTTGCAAAGAACGCTCGATCATACAGGCAATTTCCACAACCAATACAATGAAAGCAAGGTCGCGGCTCTTCAAGGCTTTTTAGCGTATGCCAAAGACCAATTGGAAGAGACCCATACCTATACGAGTGCCGATGTATTCGCATGGCCGATCATCAGTAAGGACGATCAAGATATTGGGCAATTCTTGCCCGCGATCGCCAACGTAGTGGATGTGGTATCGCCAATGCCTTATCTAGATCATTTCTCGCTAGGAGCGATGGATATTCCTGTTCCGATGGAAGCTCCACGCGAAACACTTTCTAAATTCACCGCTTTGAGCCACTCACAGTTGTCTTCTTTAAAAGATGCCGCAAAATATAGAACGTGGATCCAAGGCTATCAGCTCGATCCCTATAGCGTACAGCAAGAAATAGAGGGCATCCAAGACCAAGGCTATGATGATTATATGGTTTGGTCTGGTGCGGGAAATATGGAAGATATCAACGCGATCGTGGACGGTTTAAAATAAGATCATAATAAAAGCTAGGATGTGGTCCTAGCTTTTATTGATTGAAATGATATGTCTTGTTGACGAATTTTTCTGCGTTCACGATCACGCGGACATGCTCTCCTTCACCGATCAAATCGTCGCCTTGGAAAGCCTGAACGTAAAAATGGATCTTTTTACCATCGACCTTTGTGATCGTCGAGCGGATCTTGATCACAGCGCCTAGCGGCGAGGCTTTTAAATGTTTAACATTGATCTTGACGCCCACACTTGTGACATCCTTGTCTAGATTCAAGCAAAGGCAGCTCGCCTCTTCCATCCAAGCGATCATTTGCGGAGTCGCTAATACTTCCAAGGAACCAGAGTGCATCGTGCTCGCCATGCCGGATTCTTTGACTGTTCGTTCAATATCGACTTTTGTATTCATCATAATGGCATCCTCTTTTCGCATTCATAGTAGCGAATCTAACAGTTCATTTCAAGTTAGACGAATGGGCGGGATTTTGTGGTATAATTTTTCGTATGAATGATACAATGATTTTATCCAAAGCAAAAAATCGAGTGATCGCTCATATCGTGTTTTTTTATATATTTATTGGCTCGGTACTGTTCGCGATCTATTACGCGCTGACTTTGGACTTCTTTAAAAATTCGCTTTTCGCCTATTCTTTTTTAGGGATCGCTTTAGGAGATGCTTTGATCATCCTTTTAGCATTTATCGCTTTGGCGAGTGGAAAAAAATGGTCGCGCTGGCTGTATTGGCTCGCTTTTTTTGCCACCCTTGGTTTTTTCTATATTCCGATCAAAGCGCTCTTAGATGATTTACCCAACTTTCTATCGTATGGTTTTTGTCTAGGCGGAATGTTCGTTTTGGAACTCATCTTGTTTCAAGTAGGAATGTATTTTTATAAAAATCCATATTGCCGGATCTATTATGATCACATTCTTACTAGCGAGCTCGAACAAAAGTTCATGGAGCAGCAGCAAACAGAACGAAAGCTTGTAATCCAGCAAGAAAAACGAGTCGCTGATCAAAAGGAAGAATTTGAAGAAATCGAAGAAGAAAAGGAAGTGCCTGTAAAAGAGGAGATGACCTATCCACAGCTTGCTTTACGGCTTGGAATCGGGGTTTATGGCGAGCTGATCGTTTTTCCGATCATCGTCCAGATCTTTTCGAACTTCTTCGCGAGCTATGATCTACAACAAGTATTCGCCACGCGCGAGATGTTTATCTTTTCGATCTTCACGGCTTTTGTCTGGACGATCCCTGTTCTTTATCTCTACTACAACCAGCCGCAATCCAAAAAGATCGTGTATGGCTGTATTCTTGCTGAAGTTTTGTTCTTGATCTATTGCTTCTTCCAAATCAAAGGCTATTATGATTCTGGTTTATATCCGATCAAGGCGTTCCTCTTCTTTGGCCTTCTCGATCTTGCCCGTTATGCGATCTTGGCTTATTTTGTCAAGCCGATCCTTACAAGCGATTATCAACCTGATAAGCTGCAGTTACCTTGACTGCAGCTTTTTTATGTACTCGAGAAGCGCATCAATGTTACCATGTGGATATTGATCGATGTTCTCATTTCTAGGATTGAGAAGATGATCTGTCAACAGAAAAACATGCATCCCGCATTGGCGGGCGATCATATCTTCTTCGACATTGTTTCCGACCATCAAACACGTTTCCGGATCCAAATCATAAATTTTGATCAGTTCTTCATAATAAAGAAGATTTGGTTTGCAGGCGTGGCTGTTTTCGTAGGTCGTGATCGTTTTAAAATCGGCTGGATCAAGTCCGGCCCATCTAACTCGGGAGAAAGTAGCGATTGCCGGAAAGATCGGATTGGTCGCGATCAAAAGGGTGAGGTTTTCCTTTTTGAGTTGTTCGATCAAAGCGGCGACTTGTTCATTTTTTGGACAAACATGTTGGATCGATTGAAATTCATTTTGATAGAAACGTTCAAAGTCGGATTTCGTATGAATGATCTCTTGACCATATTCTTGCTGCATGCGATCCCAGAATACGTCTTCATTGGTTTTTTGGCCATTATTTTCCAACATCGCTTGCGTGCCGTTCCAGATTGAATGGATCAAGCGCTTGGAATCGAAAGAAGAGGCCATCGTCTTTGTGATCGCTTTAAAGTAATATTGAATAAATTCATCGAGATCCATCGGAAGCAGCGTTCCGTCAAGATCAAAGAGTATCGTATTGAGCATATTGTTTCCTTTCTCCTTCAACGATCGGCATTCGGATCGTAAAGCTTGTGCCTGCACCAATTTGGGATCGAACATCGATCGTTCCTTGGTAATACTGGACGATGTTTTTAACGATCGAAAGGCCTAAGCCGGTTCCTGTTCGGTTTTGATGATCGACGCGGTAAAACCGCTTGAAGATCTTGGACAGTTCCGCTTCTGGGATCCCTATGCCTGTATCTTTTACTTCAAAATACACTTGTCTTCCTTCTTGATGGAGCATGATATCAACTTCCCCGTTTTCACGGTTGTAGATCAAGGCGTTCTTGATCAAGTTGATGACGAGTTCTTCCATATAAGGTTTATAAGCATAAATACTACAAGAGGAAAGATGAGCGCGAATGTGGATGTTTTTTTCTTTTCCAATCAGCGAGAGCCGTTGGATCGTCTGTTCGACGAGTTCTTTGAGATCGATTTCTTCTTCTTGGCTGATCTTTTCATGCGTTTCAAGTTTGGAGATCGTCAGAATATCTTGGATCAGATTGCTCATCTTAAGACTTTCCGCATGGATATGCGCCATGCTTTCTTGTTTTTGTTCTTCGCTCAGCCACCCGCTTTGAAGCAGTTCCGTATAGCCTTGAATGCTTGTTAGAGGAGTCTTGAGTTCATGGGAGGCGTTGGCGAAAAATTGCTGGCGCATTTTTTTATCTTGATTAAGGCGTTCGATCTGTTCATAGATCTTTTGGTCCATCTCTTCAATCGAGGAAGTGATCTCCTGCAGTTCTTCATAGTTATAAGGATCGAATTTGATCGGCGCATCCTTTTTGTTCCTAACTTTTTGGGAGATCCGGTGGATCGGTTCAAGCAAAGAATCGGACACCTTAGAAATAAAAATATACCCAAGCCAGGCGGCCAATAAAAACAAACCAATAAAAAGTGGAAGGGTGCGAGCCACGCTTTCATTCAATCCATCGAGCGGGATCGCTAAACGAACAAATCGTTTCGTGCTTGGAAAATACTTAGCCACATACAAATAATTCATACTGTTGGAGGAAGAGTAGCGGATATCGCTTCCGATCCCGTCTTTTTTCGCGGATTTGATTTCTTGCCTTTTGGAATGATTCCCGTACTCTTTCCCCGTTGAATCGTTGATCACTTTTCCATTTTGATCGATGATCGTCATTCGAATATCGCTTTCTTCCAAAAAGAAATCCAATTTTTTTTGATTGGAAATCGACGCGTCGACAAGATCGATCGTATGCTCCAGCATCGTTTCTTGTTCCTTGATATACATGGTATAGAAAACAAAATACAAGCTTAAAAACGACAAGGCGAGAACGACCAAAAGCACAAAGGTAAATGTGGTGATGATCCGATGTTTCATGGCGTTCCTCCTTTCCTTTTTCCTTCTTTGTCTTTTATTTCTATTTTTTTATTATACCTGGAATTGTAGGCATAAAAAAAGATTACTGCAAAATTTATCAGTAATCTTTTTCATATTCTTTATTCGATCGCTTCACCTGTTTCATCAATGATTTCACTTTTTTCGGCTTTTTCTGGATAAATTGTTTTGAAATCGTTTTTCATGCTGATGGTATTGAATCCATCTTTTTTACACATATCCGCCACTTTTTGTGCTTTTTCCGTATTCCCATGATCTCGCTGGGTATCATCACAGAGAAGTAAGAACGCTTCGGCTGGATATTCGTTATCGGTGATCGTATAAATGGCCATACTTTCATCGCCTGAGCTGTTTCCAAAAGCTAGGACAGGCTGAATTCCGATTTCTCGAGCGATCGCTGTCACTTTATTGGTTTTCAAGTTTTTCTTGATGAGCTCTTCACCACGAATAAGTTCGTCATCTTTTGTATAGCCATAGAATTCACCATCTTCATCGCCTTCATTCGAAGCTTCGATCATTGAATCGGAAGCAATCACATGATTTGCTGGAATACCTAGCTCTTTCGTTACTGCTGCCCTTGTGGTCAAACGATCAGCGCCCGATACAACATAGACTTGAAAATCATTGTCCTGCAAAAAGTCGACGACATTGCGCATAGGCATATAGAATGATTCTCCATATGTGATTCCATCTTGTCCATTCACAGGTAGATCCATAAAATCTTGAACATATTTTTCATATTCGTCAAGACTCATGTTTTTGTAGACTTCCGCTTGATATTCGGAGAACTGCGCATCGATCTCGTCACTCACTTTACCATCATAAACGGCTGGTTCTGCTACATCTTCAACAAATTTTCGAATATTTTCAGGCGCTTTATACGTTGGATCATCGAGCACCCGATGAAAAAACATCATCCACTCAAAATAGTAAGGATTGGTTTCAGAAAGGAGGGTCCCATCCATGTCGAATACCGCGATCCGGTTTTCGATCGGAATGAAGTCTTTTGAATTTGGATCGGTCGCGTTCTTCACAAAATCAACGAGCTTTTGTTTCGCTTTTGAATCGTTTGTCCAATATTCAAAATCATTTTCTTCAAAAGACGGAGTTTGATCTTTCTTTATTTCTTCTGTTTGCTCTTTAGCGCTAATAGACATAATCGTTGGAATATACATTCCAAAAGCCAGAGTTGTGGCAAGAATGCCACTCATGAATCTGTGTAACATATACTTCTTTTCTCTCCTTATAGAACCTTAAGAAAAGCAGGCCTGATTTTTCTATTTGTGTTGGTTCTTTTAATACATACTGAGTATAGCGCTTACATTTTCGGATCGTTACTTATATGCACAATAAAAAAAAGACTATTGTCCTCTTGACAATAATCTTTTTGATATAAATTATAGGCTTTCTTCGACTTCTGCGTTCATCGCGTCCAATTTTGATTTGATTTCTGTCATTTTCTTTTTCGAAAGTGGATACCAGAAGATCAAGATCAAGGCGATTACGACATAACCAACGGCTGGAACACCTGTTGTTACTGAGTAGATCGCGCTCGTTACCGCTTCGCTTTGAACGATTGCTTGTCCGCCTGTGCTCACTTGGTACCCGATCGCACTGATCACGAAACCACCAAGACCACCAGCCAAGGCTTGTCCGATCTTACGAGAGAAAGAGTAGACTCCATAAACCGTTCCGCCGTCGCAAGAACCTGTTTCAACCGTTTGATAGTCGATCACGTCCGAGATGAACGCCCACAACATCAAGTTGAAGATTCCAGATCCAATATTGGCGAAGAACAAGATTCCACAGTAGAGCCATGCATTTTGAATGCGAGCGAAGAACAAGAATGCGTAAATTGCGGCTGAGAATAACAAACCGAACGCGGACGCTTCTTTTTTCCCGAATTTATCGGCGATCTTACCAGCGAATGGAGCAAGGAGCAGCGTACAAGCTGTCATCATCATTCCAGCTACCGACATCGCCCCAATGTTTTTGAAGTAGTCCATGTAGAGATACATATTCATCGATTGTGCCAAAAGCATTGCAAGAAGCGATACGATAGCAGCTGCGATCATCGAAACAAGCGCGCGGTTCGTTACAAGCGCCTTAACAAGGTCTTTTGCAGACAATTGTTTTTGGTTCGAGTTGTCGACGATGATTCTTTCTACCGACCATTTGTAGCAGATCGTGTAGCAGATCAGTGCGAGAACAGCGAAGATGCAGGCAACCATGAATACACGGTTTCCTTGAAGCACTTGGTTTCCGGCTGCATCTGTCGTATATACGAAGAGTGGTGTCAAAGAACCAACAAACAATCCTGCTAGCGATGCGCCGATCGAGCGGAATGTCGAAAGCATAGCGCGCTCTCCTGGTTTATCCGTGATCGCCGATGCCATCGAACCGTAAGGAATGTTGATTCCAGTGTAGCAGAAGCTTCCCCATAAAATATAAGTCACGAAGATATATACGATTCTAAACGTGTATGGTAGATGAGCGACCCAAGGCACGAACATCATAACACCTGCAGCAACTACTGGAAGCATCATTCTTTTGATCCATGGACGATAGCGTCCTGCAGCATTCGGTTTAGATTTATCGACGATCCGTCCCATTCCAATATCCGTGAACGCATCAACGCAGCGGCTTACCAAGAAGAGCGTTCCGACTAGAGCCCCTGGGATCCCAAGAACGTTCGTGTAGAATACCATCAAAAAGCTAGAGGCAAGAATGAAGAAGAAGTCGTTTCCGAAATCTCCGCACATATAGGCGATTTTGTCTTTCCATCCAAAAGGTCTATGAGCCGCGCGTTCTTCTTCTTGTTGAAGAGCCGCTTTGGCTTTTACATCTGAAACATTGATCATAGTATTGTCTCCTTTTCTTTGTTTCTCTCACTCACCTTGATAAGCGTTTTCAAAAGAAGCTGGCTTTCCTTTGAAAGCGCTATCACGTGAGCACATGAATAGAATACTCGATAATCCAAGAAAATAATACACCATTTCTTGTTATGTACATTGCATAAATTGTTATTATATTCCTCTCATATATATAATAAAGTTCTTTATTTATAGGAATTTGTCCTTTTTATTAAGTTATCATAAAACAATATTAACAATGTCAAATTCTTTGTTGAAAAGCCTTTTCATCCACCCAAAAAAAAGGAAGCACTTAAGCTTCCTGAAGGGTGTAGCGAGCTAATCGCTCCGCATGATCTGAAATACTTTCATAATAATCGATCACATCTAAAAACAAGATCCCATTTTCAATGCCTTGTCGATTACCGAGCATCCGCTTCATATATCGGCTGCGAAGGTCGGTTTCGATCGCGTCGACGCTGTCTTCATGTTTTTCGACTTTTTCAAACACTTCAACATCCCCTTCTTCACGCAATCTCAAGGCATATTTTAGTGTCTTATAGGCGTGATGGGAGATCGTATTGATGTCTTCGCGTTCGTTTTCGCTGATCTTGATGTCTAACATATCTTTCGCTCGATCCATGATATGCGAACAATACACAGAGATTCGTTCGATATTATTCAAGGCCAAGATCGAGTGCTGCATTTGCAGCTGCTGTTCTGGGGTTAAATACGATGCGTCAAATTTTTCAAGATAGTTCGTGATTTCATTTTTGTATTCTTTGATTTTAGCCTTGTTTTTACTCAGCTTCTCAAAAGCGCTCTCGTCAAAGAACAGATCCCGTGAATAGGTAATGGATTCGAGCGCCATCGATCCTAGATTCAAGATTTCTTGAAAGACAGTCTGCAGCGCGATCAGAGGCGTTTCTAAAAGGCGGTCGTCTAGAATTGGACGTCTTGCGCTCTCTTCTTCGTGGGCAGGTATGATCCGTTTTGCGATCTTTACTAAAAGATTCGCGAATGGGAACAATAACACTGTAGTCACAATATTAAAGCCTGTATGGAAAAGAGCTAATGAGGTTCCGCTCACATTGCTAGCGGCTACAGCAGGATTTAGCGCAAAATAAATCCAAATTACAGTTCCTACGATCAAAGACCCTATTATATTGAATAGTAGATGCAAGGTCGCCGCCCGTTTCGCATTCTGATTGGCTCCAATACAAGATAAAAGCGCTGTGACGCACGTTCCGATATTTTGACCTAAAGCGATAAAAGCAGCCGCTCCCCAATTCACGACTCCATTGAAGGCCAATGTTTGCAAGATTCCCATGGATGCGGATGAGGATTGGATCACAGCCGTGACGATCGCTCCGACCAAAAGCCCGAAAATCGGATTCGAACCAATGATCGTAAACGCTTGGTAAAAGATCGGCTCTTCCGAATACGGCTTGATCGCTCCCGACATCGTCCCTAAGCCAATAAACAAGATCCCAAAACCAACTAAGATCCCGGCGACTTCCTTCACTCTATCTTTTTTAGAAAACAGAAATAAGATCGTTCCGATGATCAATAAGATCGGCGCGAAGAAATCCGGTTTGAAAATGCTTCCCCACTCTGACATAGATACGAGCCAACCTGTCATCGTCGTTCCGATATTAGCTCCCATGATGACACCGATCGCTTGGGAAAGATTCATCAAGCCGGCGTTCACGAATCCTACGACCATGACTGTTGTCGCGGAAGAAGATTGAATGATGGCTGTGATCAGGGCGCCTACTAAGACTCCGATCAATCGATTGTTCGTTAAGATTCCTAATAAATTCCGGGTTTTGGCGCCAGCGGCTTTTTGTAGACCATCGGCCATGAGCTGCATTCCATAAATAAACATACCGAGTCCTCCGCCAAAGGCCAGGACGCTTTTTACTATATCCAAATTCATAAAAATCCTTTCTAGTTATTTCCTTTGTATCATATCAAACCCTTAACTCTGGGATGTAAAACGTTTGTTAAGGAGTTGAGAAATAATTTACATAGAATTAACATAGAAAGGATTGTTTTGTTTATCGGAACAATTTATGTTTTACATTTCGAAGCATCGTATACATTCTGAACTCCGAAGGCTTCGCCGTATAGGTGAAATCGCCAACCAATTCCGCCACACACGCATTAAAGCTGCGTTTGAATGTAAAGACGCCATAATCTTCCGCGCTTTCATGGAAGTTTCCGCTGATTCCATAAAAGTTATAGCGAGAGCAATGATGATCAATCGCCATCTGGATCATATGCCATTGGATCATGAACGAACCCGCAAAGCGGTTGAGGTCTTTATTGGAGCCCGAATACAAGTACAGAGTTTCATAATCCGTCAACATAAAGCAAGCGGCTGCAAGATTAAGAACGGTTCCATATTTTTCTTTATATTCCTTGATTTCCTTTAATTTGCGATGGCACCCTTCGATCGCATATTCGGCTTCTTTCTTGCGGTTGATCTTCTTTTGAGAATCGGGCGTTTTTTTAAGGTCTTCAAGTGCTTTAGCTAAGATTTTTTCTTGACGCGCTTGATCGTTCAAGACGTTTCGTTCGTATTCGTCTAGATCGATATACGCCAAGCACGCTTTAAAATGATCTTGGAAGTTGTCGTAATAGGCTTCGTACTTGGAAATGCTTGGCGACTCAAAGTCGCGGATCTCACCAGCGATATCGACGAGCTCTTTTAATATATAAAGTTCTTCGCGTTTGAGTTCTTTGACTTTGACGCCCATTTTTTCAGCATTTCTAATACTTTGGCGCGTATTGGTATGCATCGCTTTAAAGATGTCTTGTTTTGTTTTTCCTTCTAGGTCGAGAATGGACATCCAACGAGGTTCAAAGTTCGGATCGTGTCCGTTACGAAAGCCTGAATGGACAAATCCTTCTCGTTCAAAGAGCTGGATGAGTTCGTCTCTTTTCTTTCCTTCCACAACATAACCGTTCAAATCGTGATCTTGATAGTCGATATAGGGATCCGTTCTGAAATATAAACAATCATGTTCATTTAAATAAATCTTCAGCTCTGTCAAAAACGTTTCGACTAGATCCAAAGCGTCGTAGTCGATCAAAAAACCACGCAAAGACATATATAATTTTTTTCCCATAAAAACAGGCAGCGAAACGAGTACAGCGCTTGCTTTGATCGTATCTCCATCTTTGAGCGCAACGCATTGATAATCCCAGTTCGGATTGGAATTTTTTCGCATCTTCGCCATTTCGAGAGATTGCCAAAAGTTTTTTTCTTTATATTGATCTCGGAATTTTGTATATTCCTCTTCACTGATTTCTAAAAATTCCATATGAAACCTCCATCGAAAGATTATAGCATAAAAAAGCCGTCTAAGGACGGCTTATGCGTGTTTTTCGATTTACTTCGCTTCTTCGATCAACGAAGGATTCCAATGTTCGTTTGGTTTTACATCAAGAAGCTGGCAAACTGTTGCCGCAATATTGGAAAGTCCAAGATCGTCTCCTTGTTTCAATTCAATATCGGCGTTGTAGACGATGAAAGGCACTTTATTCAAAGTGTGCGATGTTTTCGCTTTATGGACAGCCTCATCTGGTTTTGGTTTGTCGTACATTTCATCCGCGTTTCCGTGGTCAGCCGTGATCAAAAGGATCGCGTTGGCTTGATCGACCGCTTTGAGCACACGGCCCAACGCGAGATCGACCGCTTCTACACCAATGATCGTCGCTTCAAGATTACCTGTATGTCCGACCATGTCCCCATTTGGATAGTTTGTACGTAAGAATTGGTATTCGCCAGATGTGATCGCTTCGCAAAGCTGATCCGTGATCTCTGCGGATTTCATCCATGGACGTTGTTCAAATGGAATCACATCGCTAGGGATCTCCACATATGTTTCAAGCGTGTCATCGAATTTTTCCGAACGATTTCCATTCCAGAAATAAGTGACGTGTCCGTATTTCTGCGTTTCGGAGATGGCGTATTCGTTGATACCTTCTTTAACGAGTTGTTCTGTCAATGTGTATTTGATTTTTGGAGGTTCCGTCAAATACTTTTTAGGGATATTCAAATCCGCATCGTATTGAAGCATTCCAGCGAATTTAACATCGGGTTTACGAACCCGATCGAACTTATCGAATTCTTCTTCATCGAACGCTTTGCAGATTTCTTGCGCGCGATCACCTCTGAAGTTGAACAAGATCACACTATCGCCATCTTCGATCGTTCCAACAGGCTCTTCTCCATCTACGATCACAAAGCCAGGTAGGTCTTGGTCGACTACGCCAGTTTCTTTACGGTACGTTTCGATCGCTTCTGTGGCGGATTTAAATTTTCTTCCTTCCCCTAATACGTGGATCTTCCAGCCTTCTTCGACCATAGGCCAATTGGCTTCGTAACGGTCCATCGTGATTTGCATTCTTCCTCCGCCCGATGCGATACGAGCATCGAACGTGTCGTCGTTGAGATCATTCATGAAGTTTTCGATTTCATCGACATATTGAAGTGCGGATGTTTCTGGTACGTCGCGTCCATCCAATAAGGCGTGTACGCGAACTTTATGGACACCTTCTTCTTTGGCTTGCTTGATCAAAGCTTCCAGGTGTTTGATGTGTGAATGTACGTTTCCATCCGAGAGAAGGCCGATAAAGTGCATTGTATGATCTTTTGCTCCTTCAACGAGTTCCTTCCAAGTGGCAGAATTGAACAATTCTTTCGAATCGATATTTTCATTGACGAGCTTAGCGCCTTGCGAATAGATTTGTCCGCATCCGATCGCGTTATGTCCAACTTCTGAATTTCCCATATCTCCATTTGTTGGAAGTCCAACAGCGAGGCCGTGCGCTCTTAATTCTGTATGAGGGCATTCTTTCCATAGTTTGTCTAGATGAGGTGTATAGGCCATTTTTACGGCATTCCCTAAAGTATTATCACTTAATCCAACGCCATCCATGACAACTAGGACTACAGGTCTTTTTTCCATGATTTTTCCTCCTATTTTCCTATAAAAGTGTATCACTTTCGTAGATTTGATTCAATTAGCCGATGAAAAAAGGACAGAATTACTCTGCCCTTTATTGAATTATTCTTTTTCTAAAGCAAGCGTGCGTGTCGTTAGATCGCAAACTTCGCTTGGTCCATAATATTGGATCGCTCCTGGGAATACGAATGCTGTTTCCACTGCCCATTTGTCGCGGTTATCTTCGAAGAACTTGAATGGTTTTCCATCGAGTTCAACAAGCGCCTTGCGAATAACTGGCTTATCCTCTCCATGACGGCGTTCGATGTTCATCATTTTCGTGATCGGCATTCCGCCAGCTACCCATTCTTCTGCAGGCTTAGACAAGTTGGAGATCTTTGAAAGATATCCATTGAAACCATATTGAATAAGCATCGCTGCGTTATAGCCTAACGAATAGCAATAGTCGGCGTCAAAGTTCGATGGGAACGCGCAGCGTCCTTCGTATCCGAAGAAGTGATGCAGCGGATTGAATTTACCCGTGTATGTTCCTTTTTCTTTGCGTTCTTTCAATTTATCCGCAACAAGAGCCGAGAAAAGCTTTTCGGATTCGATCAAAGAAACTTGAACGTTTCCATGTGGATCGCGTTCCAAGAAGAGCTGTTGCTGGATCGTTTCAGGTAAGATCTTGAACACATCCATCGCTTCTTTGCTCAAGCCGTTTTCGATAAATTCATATTTCTCTTTCCAAGTCGGTAGCGCGTTGAACGCTTCCGCTTTTTCTCCAGCCAAGAGCTCGTTGATCTCGGCGATCAAAGCGGAGAATTCCGGAACGAATTCAACAACACCTTCTGGAATGATCGCAACACCAAAGTTTTCGCCATTGGCAGCGCGTTTTTCTACTGAATCCGCGATATAATCAGCGATCTGCGAAAGCGACATCTTCTTGGCAGCGACCTCTTCGGAAATCAAGCAAATATTTGGTTGCGTTTCAAGCGCGCACTCTAAAGCTACGTGAGAAGCCGAACGACCCATCACTTTGATAAAGTGCCAATACTTTTTCGCCGAATTGGCATCCCGTTCGATGTTCCCAATCAATTCGCTATATGTTTTTGTCGCGGTGTCAAAACCGAACGAACATTCGATATCTTCGTTTTTCAAATCGCCATCGATCGTTTTTGGACAACCGATTACTTGCACACCACTGTTGTTGGCCGCGAAATATTCCGCCAATACGGCAGCGTTCGTATTGGAGTCATCCCCACCGATGATCACGATCGCGTCAATACCATGTTTTTTGCACACTTCAGCGGCAATCGCGAATTGTTCTGGCGTTTCAAGTTTTGTACGTCCAGAGCCGATGATATCAAATCCGCCTGTATTGCGGTATTCATCGATATAATCATCAGTAAAGACGATAAAGTCATCTTCGATCAGACCGCTTGGACCATTCTTGAATCCGATCAACTCATTTTCAGGATTAGAAGCTTTCAAAGCGTCATAAAGACCGCTGATGACATTGTGTCCGCCTGGGGCTTGGCCACCAGAAAGAATAACTCCGACTTTGCGTTTCTTCGTTTCAGCCGTGTTCTCTCCTTTTTCAAAAGTGATCTCGTTCTTTCCATATGTGTTCGGGAAGAGAGCTTGGATCTTTTCTTGATCCGCTACACTTTGTGTAGGTTCCCCTTCATTCACACTGATTTCTGAAATACCGTTTCTCAGCATCCCAGGCAGCTTTGGTTCATACTCGTACCGTGCCTTTTGCAAAGGTGAAATTTTCATAGTAATATCTCCTCTTTTTTTCGTCTAAATTATAAAATAGCCAATCCAAAATGTAAATGATATCTGAAATCGAAGCGCTCCCAAAAAAAAGAAACGCGAAATTTCGCGTTCCTTTTTACGCTTCCGCTTGTCTTGAAGAAGCAAATCTTGATAAAAACTGACGTGTTCTTTCTTGTTTAGGGTGCTCGAACAATTCATTCGGATTCCCTTGTTCGGCGATCACACCCTTATCCATAAAGATCACACGGTCGCTGACATCTTTGGCAAACTGCATCTCATGTGTGACGATCACCATCGTCAACCCTTGCTTCGCTAAAGATTTCATAACATCTAACACATCGCCGACCATTTCTGGGTCAAGGGCGCTTGTCGGTTCATCGAATAGAAGGACTTCCGGATCCATGCAAAGCGCTCTTGCAATCGCCACCCGTTGTTTTTGTCCACCCGAAAGACGCGTGCTGTCCGCATTGGCGAACGCTTCCATTCCGACTTGCTTCAAGGCAGCCATCGCTCTTTGTTTCGCTTCTTCCTTCGATCGTTTCAACACTTTCGTCTGCCCGATCATACAGTTTTGGAGCACGCTCAAATTATTGAATAAGTTAAACGATTGGAAGACCATGAGCATCTTGGAACGATACTTCCCAAGATCCATCTTGGTATCAAGAATATTTTGTTTGTCAAACTTGATTTCGCCACCATCCGGGATCTCAAGCAAGTTGATGCAGCGCAGAAGTGTACTTTTTCCTGAACCCGAAGAACCAATGATCGTAACGACTTCTCCTTTATTGACATTAAAATCGATATCGTGTAACACGTGCAGATCTCCAAAGTGCTTTTGAAGATGGCGGATCTCAATGATTGGTTGTTCCATATTTCCTCCTTGTCAAGCACTCATATCCTTATGAGAGACTGTACTTGTCTTATTGATCTTACGTTCAGCGAAATTCAAGAGCGCGGTCGCGCCAGTCGTCAAGATCAAATACAAGATCGCGGTCACAAAGTATACTTCAATATAACGGAATTGAGAACCCGCTACTGAAACGGCCTGGAAATACAATTCCGTTACCGCGATGGCGTTGAGCATACAAGAATCCTTGATGTTGACGATCAGCTGGTTTCCGATCGATGGGAACGTATTTTTGATCGCCTGCGGCAAAATGATATGCATCATCGCTTGATAATTGGATAAACCAAGCGATTTCGCCGCTTCGATCTGTCCACGATCGATCGACTGGATCCCTGAACGAATGATCTCCGCCATATAGGCTCCTGTATTGATCGAGATGATGATCATGCCCGCGCTAATTGGCGTCCAATTAAAGACAGGACGCAGCAGATAGTAGATAAAGAGCGCTTGGACCATCATTGGCGTCCCACGGAACACCCAAATATAAAAGCCAGCGATCGCTTGAAAAAATTTGATTATTGCTTTTTTCCATGGCTTATCTAGCGGATCTTCAGGAAGGCCGCGGATCGCTCCTACGATCAAACCAATGATCAAGCCTCCGATCGTACCAACGATCGCAAACGATACTGTGATCTTGATCCCATACCAAAACATTGGCCAGTTTTCGAGGAACATCTTCCAGCAATAGGCAAAATCGAGACGCATCGAGCTTATTCTCCTGCTGGCGCAGTTTCAACCGCTTTTTTCATATAGTCGTTGCGTGTATCTTTCGAGATCTTATCAAGAGCATCCTGCACGCTATCGAACGACTCAGTTCCTTTCGTGTTGTTTTTAAGACCGATCGAAACGGTTGTATCGACATCGAAGCCTTTTCCATCTTCGAATTTGACGATCGTAAGATCAGGGTTGCTCGCTACCACGCCTTCAGCCACAGGCATTTCAGCTGTGATCCCGACAGCATCCCCATTTTGTAAAGCAACGACAAGTTCAGGGTACGTAGCCTTCGGTGTAACATGATCAACGTTTTCAATTTGGTCGATCACATCGTCATAGTTCGTATTCTTTTGTCCGATCACTTTCTTGCCGGCAAAGTCTTGGATCGAGGTCGCTTTTTCTTCTTCGCTTCCTTTTTTGACGATCATGACCATTCCATCGGATTCATAGTATGGTGTCGTAAAGTCGATTCCTTCTTCACGCTCTTCGTTGGCTGTCATTCCCGCGATGATCGCGTCGATCTCTCCAGATTCGAGCGCTGGCTGCAAGCCATCCCAAGCGATCTTCTTGACAACGAGCTCTTTTCCCATGTTGTCGGCAATGTCTTTGGCCATCATGACATCGTATCCATCGCAATAGCCCATACCGCTGCCTAGATCCACACTTGTTTCGGTCTCGCTCGATGTCTGCCAGTTGAATGGCGCGTAGCCACATTCCATTCCAACTTTGAATTGATCGTTCGAATTTGAGGATGCATCAGAAGATGAAGAGCATCCCGTCAAAAGAAGCGCGAGCGCTCCTGCGCTGAGTAAAGCTTTTTTCATATTTTCTCCTCCTAAAACGATAAAGAAAAAGCTGCGTGTTATCCAACACCCAGCTACTGCAATTCATGTTGATAACGCCTCTTCATGATTGAAGGAGTGCATCAGGTCTTTCCTGATGCCCCAAGAAACAAAACCGCCACTTTGATTCTTTCGGCGATGGTTGCCTTTCCGTTTTTTCTTCGCATGCCTGCTCGAAAACGTACTCATCTGCATCGCTACCTCTATCTTTATCTGTTCATAATATACAAACAATTATAAGAGTCTATATTTTTGAAGTCAACACTTTCCACGCTTTTCCAAGCAACGAATCAAGATCGTACACCATAGGGATCGATGGAAAGATCGTGATCATTCGCCAAATATAGTAGACCAACATTCCAATGACCCAAACCCATAGCAAGAAGTTGAACGCTTTTTTTAGATCCATGCAATAAAAGCAAGTCAACAGCAAGAAACAAAAAATCGTAGGGATCAACATCGCATGATAGGTCAATGAGCTTTCCAAATTTCCATTCATGAAATAATAGAGCGCCGTGGTCATATTGCATCCAGGACATGGTAAACCTGTCAACGACTGAAATGGACACGAATAATGGAAAAACAAGATCATCAGTCCTAAGGCGCCATAAGCGACCACGATCATTTTTATTTTTTTTTGCATAATGAAAAGAGAATATCTTTGGATACTCTCTTTATTCTCCATAACGTACGATCGAATTGATCGAATCTTGAAGGATCGCCATCGAAATGATCGGGGCCAAGCAGCCTAAAATCGCAAGCAAAGCGGAATTGTCTCCAACTGGATACTTGGAATGAAGGCGAGAAACACTTTTTCCCGCTTTATAGAAAAAGTAGATTTGATATAACCCGCAGGTCACGATCGTCAGCAAGACAGCCATCATTGGATCCATGCTCATCGGCTCGTTTTGAGAAACCTCGAGTTCGTTGATGTCTTTTGCCATCAAGTAAAGCCATACAAATTCGTAGATCCCGCATGTAACGATCGTCAACAAGATATTCAAGACAATGCTTCTTTCTCTAATCGGCGCGATTCCACCATTTGTTCCATAATTCGTATTAGCACTATACGAATACGATTCTTGACTTGTCGTTTGCGGCAAATAAGAAGACAATTCGCTGTTCTTCAACAAGATCCAATCTTCCATTCCTGTTTTCCAAACATACGTTGTCGCTTTTAATGTTCCATTTTGAACAAATTCGATCATCTGCGACTTTGTGAATGGTCCTGTCGAAGCGTTATTGGATACATAATACCAATCCGCTTCTTCTTGAACGCTATCTTCCTCGATCACATCGACGCTTGGCTCTTCGGCTACGATCACTTCTTTTTCCTCTGTATCTTGAAGATTCGCCCCGCAATTGGTGCAGAATTTAGCTCCTTCTTCATTTTCATGATTACAATTGTTACAAATCACAATGAATCCCCCTTTTCGTCATAAAAATATTATACACACAAATACAATTTCTTACAAATATAGAAGAAATTAATCTTTTTTGTGGGAACGTTTAAGTTTGAAAGCGAACAAGAGGATCGCAGCAAGCGCTACAAACCCGATCGTGATGTACAGACCTTCGTTCGTTTTTGTAGCCGTGTTGGCCGCATCGACTTTTGTAGGATCCTTTTTCGAATCGTCCTTATTCGTATCGGCAGATCCTTTAGAATCTTTTTTATAATAGACATTGATCGTGACATCTTGAGCGATTGCATCGCCTTTGACTTGTCCTTCCGTCTTCACGTGCGTATAGCCGTTGATCTTGATTTGATCAAATCGAGAAGCATCCCAATCGCTGCCTTGGACAAGACCAGCGATCTTATTGGCATAATGGATCGACTTATTCGTTTCCTCATCAAGATAATTGACACGTACATAATATTCATTGATTGGCTGAATATAGATATCAACACTTTCATCCTGCTTCATCACAAGACTCTCCTCTTTTGGAAGCTCTACGATTTTATATCCTTCAGGAAGATGTGCTAAAGCGATCGTTTTCAAATCGACTTCTTCATTTTCCTTTTGATCTTTTAAAGGAACCGTCGCGATATCTTCTTCATTCACCGCGTTGATATATCGAAGCGACAACGTATATAGATTGACTTCTGGCTCTTTCTTTTGTTCCTGCTGTTTCATCACTTGAATGACAAATTCAAGATCCTGCTGGATCGTTCCACTCGTTCCTTGTTTGTTCGTTTCCGTGATTTCCTGGATCTCATAGCCTTTTGGAAGCATCGCTTCGATCTCCGGTTCAATGTCGTATTCAGCCTTTTCATCGAGCGGTCCCACACTTTTTTGAACGAGATCCTCATTATTTTCAGCATCGATCATCCGAATCGAGATCGTATACTGTTTCGTCTTGGCCTCTTCTTGGCTGGATTCTCCTTCATTGGAATTTTCTGACGTCTCTTCTTTTTGGGCTACATCGAGTTTGGTTCCGATCTCAAATCCATTTTTTTCTAGATCGATCTTGGAATCCAGATCGACATAGCTGCCCAATACGACATTTTCCGTGTTGCGAACCGTGATATTAGAGGTATCTAAAACCGTATTGACATCTGTAAGGTTTTGATAGGCGCCTTGATTTCCATTGACTTCAAGAGTGGAGCTATCGATCTTCATCGTATTGTTTTTCAATGAAAGACCAAGTCCTTGGTTGTCGTTCAATGTCGCGCTGCCTTCGTTTGTGATCTGCCAGTTTCCGCCCTCGATCCCTGCTTGATTGCCTTTCACTTCCAGTTTCGAATCCTTCAAAGCGATCGGTGTCGCGTTGAGAACCATCGCTGTGCCCGCATTGTTTTCGATGACAATATCACTCGAGTTTTCAAAATAGATCGATCCCGTGCTTTGTCCGTTCGCGAAGAGCATCCCTTCTTCGCTTTGTCCTTCTTGGATATCGATTTTCGTTTCGTCCATGACAACTTTTGCTTCATAGACACTCAAAACAGGCGCTTTTTTTGTTTTGACTGCTTGTATAGTGGATTTTAAGAACGTCACATCGCCTTGATAAGCGCCGATCGCTCTTCCTTGATACCCATCGATTTCAAAATCGCAGCCATCAAATTCAATCATTCCATCCTCTAAATAAAGCTCGCAATCCATCGGGGAGTTTTCTCTTTGTTCGCCTTGAATCTTGAACGTGCAATTTTCAAACGTGACGTTTCCGTTAACAAGCACTTTTGAATAGGTCTTCATTTCTCTTGAATTGGGATCGGCCTCCGTATTGGTCTTTCCGGACAATTCAAATGTGCAGTTCTTGATCGTGATCGGGTCTTTCTCGCTTCCGATCTTGAGAAGCGATTTCTCGTCGAGCTTGAATGTCTTATCTTGCATATCTTGCGCGATCTGCTCGATCGATACCGACTCCTTTGTTTCCTCTTGTTTTGGATCTTCGCCATTCTCTTTGGCGTATAAATACGCTGTATTCGGTAAAAGCATAGATAAAGCGACCATAGATGCTATCATTTTTCTATACATAAGTAGACCTCCATTCTATCTCCATTATAGCATCCTCATAAAAAAAGGATGCTTGTGAACATCCTTTACTTTTCTTTGATCACGATTTTTTCTTGGCTTTTGAAGATCGTGTGTTCTGGAACTTGACCGCGTACTCGAGAAAGTGGATATACATTCGTATTTCTTCCGATGATCGTTCCTGGATTCAAAACACTATTGCAGCCCACTTCGACATGATCGCCCAACATGGCTCCCATTTTTTTCAATCCCGTTTTGATTTCCTCATTCCCATTTTTCATCACTACAAGAGTTTTATCCGATTTTACATTGGATGTAATAGAACCAGCCCCCATATGAGAATAATACCCAAGAATGCTGTCGCCTACATAATTATAATGCGGTGTCTGTACATGATCGAATAAGATCACGTTTTTCAATTCTACCGAATTGCCGACCACGCAGTCAGCCCCCACTAAGGCACTCCCTCGAATAAAAGCGCAATGGCGAACCTCCGTGTTCGGACCGATAATACAAGGCGCTCCTAGAAAAGCGGTTGGCGCGATCTTAGCGCTAGGATGGACCCAAACATGCTCCTGAACTTCTTCATAGTCTTCGAGCGTTTTTCCTAGATCCAAAATGAGCTGCTTGATTCCTGCAAGCGCTTGCCATGGGTAGGTGAATTGTTGAAGATACTCTTTTGCGAGAGTGTGGTTTAAATCGAATAAATCATTGATCGTATACATTATTGTTCCTCTTTCTTTTGTTCTTCGAGCGACATGAGAGAGCGTACGAAGCGCCCATTCGCTTCGTCTAAGCTATGTTGCGCGTCTTTGCATGCGTTGACTTGTTTGGAATGCAGCATTTCCAGCGCATCCAAATTTTTACGGAGCTCGATTTTTTCTTCTTGGAGAGCCTCGATTTCTTTTTCGATCTTTTGAACACGCGATTCGAGCTTGCCTTTTTCCATGTCAAAATGTTTTTTTGCGTTCTTTTCGTGATGGAGCCTGTTTTCAGCGGATTTTAACCGATCCATATTATGTGCGACCTGTACATAATGTTCGAGTTCTTTTTTGACCGCTTCGATCTTGCTTGGATCGATCCAGCCCGCTAAACTCGTATCGTCTTTGCTTCCCCGCTTCGAGATCTCAGGAAGAAGATGAGCAAAATAGCTTTGGATCTTTTCTTGATCGAGATCTTTGATCTCTAAACAAAGCTCGCCAAAAAAGGCTTGCAGATGAATAAGATCTTGGAACGATTTATCGATCCCGTCGCTCGCGATCATGATCGCGGCCGGATCGGCTTGTCTTCGATCGATCCATACATAGCGCATTCGTCTGCTCGCATCCTTGTCGCATAAAGAAGTAGTGATATTACGAATACATAAAGCATCGTCAGGCATTGGTTGGTATAAAAAGCCGTTTTGATCCACGCAAATACAGACCCCATCCCCTTGTTGGAGGATCAAAATATAGTTTTCGGTGATCAAAGCGCTTAGAAGAGTCGTTCCATAAATATTGGTCAAATACATTCCCTTTTGATAAATGGAAGAGAGCGTCTGGGCTCTTTGATACTCTTCTTCCCGGATTGGGAACGCTTGAATATCCGCATAGACATATTGATTCCAATTATCGACGATATCTTGAATCAAAGAACGAATCAGCGCTTCACGGTCTTCCTCGTTCTGAAGCACATGATCAAGATCGTATTTGTCCACAGTTTGTGCAAAGAGCTTTAGATTTTGGATCGCGACATCGACTGCCAAGCTCGATCCTACTTCGCTTCTAAAGCATTCTCGCGCTCCATGTCCATCGGCGATCGCGATGATTTGATATGGATCATTCTGCCAAAGATCGACGGAATCTTCGTTCGCGAGATCCATTTGGATATGTTTATATCCCGTTGTCGTATGCGCAAAAAGGGTGTTCTTATTCACAATATCATCCTTTCTTCAATTTTTATCGCATCTATCGTATTATACTTGATTATGAAAAATTGTGGAAACAAAATCAAATCCCATGAACAAAAAAAGCACTTTTTTTCAGTGCTTTTCATTCGTGTTTTCAATATTATTGATTTTCCATTGTCCATCTTCTTGTTTTAGAGTGAACTTTAGATTTGTTTCAGTGTCTGGAAGATCCTCTAACGACTTTGTCATATTCCCGAAAACGAGCGCAGAAAGATCTTTATAGAGCTTCGCCTCCAATTCCTCTTGGGTATGTTCGTTCGCATACGCTTCTAAGCTTTCAGCATTTTCTTCCATATACGTTTGGACGCTGTTCATCAATTCCGTCTGCAAGGAATTCACATCGAAGGCTTCGCTGTCCTTTCCTTTTAACGTGATCAGAGCCTTAGCTTCCTTATTATCGATCTGAGTGGAGTCGATCTTATATTGATCAAAGGTCTTATTCATAAAAGCGCTCACGAATTTTCGAGCCTCTTTGTCAAAATCCTCTCCTAGATCCATGTTGACGAGCTGATCATCGAGCTGTTCATAAAACGCGGTGAGATTCATGCTCACATCCGCATCCTTAGAAAGGAGGGCGTCCGCCTCTTTATAGTCTCCATTTTTACAATCGGTCAAATAAGACTGCACGACTTCTTGAACCGCTTTTTGTTCCTCTTCTTGATTGGAGCATGCGCTCAAAGTAATGATCATAGCAAAAAACAATAAACACGATAACAATCTCTTTCCCATACTGTACCTCTTTTCGAGCTCAGTATAGCATAGTTTTTAACGGTTCCGGCCAACTTTTTCATATTCTTCTTCCAAAACAAAGCGGAAATTGAATTCTTCTTCGTTTTGAAGGCCAATATAATAAAGAACACGGATATCTTTATGATCGAACAAATACATTTTTGTCGAATCGATCATCCCTTCCGGCCACAATACGGCAGCATAATCATAGATCTTGCCACTTTCCTTGCTTCTTTGAAAACGACCGATGATCATGATCTTCTTATCCCCATTCTTTAATGTGACGACACTCCCTAAAGGTAATAATTCTGGCATCTTCATCGTCTTCCTCCTTTCATTAATATTTGATGTTGATCTTCCAGCCTAGACCTGCGATAAAGCCAAGCTTACTTCCAAATTCCCATTCCCGGTTTTTATGCGAATAGCTCACATCCGCTCCTGCGCTCATTAAAGAAGCGCTGCCAGACAACGTGATCGTCGCTCCAAACAAATGAAAGCCTAACTCCGCTTCTCCTTCCAAAGCCGCAACATGACCTGAAAGCTTTAAGGTTTGCTCTTTTGCGCTCAGACACACTTGGCCGACTGCTTTCGCGCTTCCTACATTGACGCTCGCTTTGCTTGTTGCATACACTTTTCCTTTCCCTAGCTTCGCATGGCTTGTTAAAGAAAGGAGCGAAAGCGAAAGCTGTCCACGCAGATCTAAGGACGGATCGAATTTCTTATCGTTCCAGATCCCTAACTCAAATTCACCTTCCACTTTCGCATTCCCTACATTCGCTTCTAAGCTATGCGATAGAAATTCATTCGAGTATTTATTTTCAACTTGCATATAGTGGATGGAGGCGCTCGCTTCACCTTCGATCGGTCGGCCCCCTTTGCGAAGCAAAGAAGACATATGCGGATCAAACGAGGCGCTCGTGCCCGTCTTGAACACGTTCGAGCTCACGCTCACTTTAGGAAGCGATCTTCCTTCAAGCGCTTCCGCTTCATTGGCGATCGTTAAAAAATATTGTCTTAAGCGCTCGATTGCCGCCAAGATTTCTTGATGTCTTTGAGCTAGAGAAGGATGCAGAAAATAAAGATAGGTCCGCACTTGATGGATTTGGCTTGCGAATTGTCTAGAAGAGTTTGTCTCGATATCCAAGAGCATCCATCTCCTGTCTTTGTAACACGATCAAGCCTTGGATCTTAGCGAACGATTTCGATACATACCATCGCTCATTATCGCTTAAAAAACTAGGAATCGATTGAGCGAGCCGATCCAGCTGATTGGCCATTTGATCATAGACAAAATATCCCCTATGCATGGAAAGCATTCTCCATGATCGTTTCATTTTCCTCGTAAGCAAGGGCTGTCTGGCTTAAATAATTCGCGTGATTTTCGATTGTCTGCACATAGGTGTCAAACACTGGATGCAGTCTAGAAAACTCTTCCATCAATCTTGAGGAAGCCGGCGAAGTCCAAAACGATTGAACGTCGTGCATTTTAGCTTCGATTGAGAGAAAGATCGCGTTCATCTCTTGTTCCATATTTTTGAGCTGGGCTGCGTATTGTTGTAGATCGGCCGCGCTGATTTTTAATTGTGACATCGTTTTCTTTCCTTTCTACAGATTCCTTGCTTGAGCAAGACGATTTTGTTGGAGCTGTTCATAACTCGAAGCGCATGTCTTCAACACATCGCTATAAGACTGTATAACGTAGACTAACTTTTTTAGCTCTGGCTGAAGCGCTTGAACGTGTTCAATAAAAGCATCGTTGTCGCTTCCCGACCATATAGAAGAGGTTGAAAGCATGTGCTGATTGATCCTTTGGATCATAGATTCGTACTCCAAAGCTTGGCTCGCTAAGCTTTGGCCCGCTTGATGAAGTTCTTGATAGTTGACTTTGATATTCATAGTACCCTTTCAATAGACGATCAAATGATCGCCATGCTGCACGACTTCTTCATGAAATGAAGAATACAAGATTTGAGTCGTCTCTAAAACGACTACATTTTTAAAAACCGATGTCTCATAGAGACGATTCCATTCAAGAAGAAAGTGCTGGATCTTTAGCTTTGGATCGATCAAAACAAGCTGATATTCTTGTTCATAGACGCACTTGATCCACACATAGAGCTCATTCATAAATATGAAGACATGCTCCGCAATCGATCGACTCCTCTTGAAACAAGATCATTTCATACGGTTCTAAGATCGATCGCTTATGAAATGTATACGCATAGTCATTGAAGCCAGCTCCAAACCAAGCTAGATCCATGTTTTCGACCAATTTCGTATCCAAAAGCGTTCCCTCTTGGATCTGGATGATCGAAACGTCCGCCCTTTCATCGATTCTGCCAACACAAATGTCCAGGACCGGATCTTGAGCGCGCCAGATCTGCATCAAATAGAACAGATCCTCTTCTTTTTTTGCTTGAGCATAGGCGATCAAGAGCGGTCGCTTACGCTGCCATACGAGAGGAAGACAATCGCTTCCATAGCCCAGCACGTAGCTGGAGAAATAGTTCTTCGCCTGGGAAAGCGTAAACATTTGATCGATTTGAGGATACGGCGCGGCAAGGCTGTTTTGGTTTTCAGCCTGGCTCCAGATCCCGCTGCAGATCGTCTGTTTATACGCTAGATTCATCATTGGAAACTCCTTTCTAGAGATCTTATAGGTTTGCATGAAGGCGCGAGCGTGATCGATATCATAAAACGAGGACAAGATCCGGTATGTGAACAATCGATAAAGCTCTTCGTTTCGCGCTTCGTACGAGGAAGTCAAGCAATATATTTTTAAGAACGGAATATTAACGATTCGTTCTACGTCTTTTGTGCCAAATACGACCAGCGTGGCTCGTTTCTTCTCCTTGAGCAAAAAATAGAGCGATTTCCATTCAAAGTTTTTGTGCAGGATATAGACATCTGTTTCATGTGCGCAAATCGAATCGACGATCTTTTCTTGCGCTTCATGACATAAAATCAGAGCCGATTGTCCATAGGTCAGCTTCGCTTCATAGACTTTTTTTTGCTTCGGCCAATCCAATAGCCAAAGCGAAGAAAAGGAACATTCGCCTAACATCGGCATTACGATCGATATAGAGTCTTCTTGGCGCGCCTCGACTTTCTTTCTGACCCAGTTAAGAAGGCTTTCTTGTTTGAGGTCTTGATTTACGTAGCGGATCGAATCGAGACAAGACGAAGATGAATGGATATAAAAACTTCTTCCTTTCACTTCCTTGTCCCGACTTCCTTCTTGAAGAATAAATTCTCCGGCACGATTTAAACGACTCGCCCCCTCATGCATGAGCATTTCCCGGGAGTCGGCTGCTGTGTGTACTTTTAAACAGATCCGATATTTAGAATTACTCACGATTTGTTCATCCACGATCCCAGCTGGCTTTTGCGTCGCCAGGATCAAATGGATCCCTAAGGAACGGCCAATGCGCGCAAATTCCTTCAAATCGCTCATCGCATCGGGGAAACGAGATTTTAATTGAGCGAACTCATCGACTACGATCCATAAATGGGCCATTTTATTTCCTTGTTCTCGATACGCATGAATATTGGCCGGCTTCCCGCTCTCTTCTTGAAAACGTGCCAACGCGACTTGTCTTTCCTCGATCTCTGCTTGCAAGGAAAGTAGAAAGCGTTCCATTCCCTCTGTCTCAAGATTGGTGATCTTTCCAGCGCAATGCGGAAATCCATAAAAAGCCTGGCCGAAAGCGCCTCCCTTGAAATCGATCAAAATATATTGGAAATCCAAGGAAGAATACGTGTAGGTACCAAAAAGAAGGAGGCTGGAGATGAATTCAGATTTTCCCGAACCGGTGGTTCCCGCGATCAATAGATGCCCTTCCTGCAGATCGATCCAAATAAGTTTTCCTTTTTCAAGACCAACCGGAAACGAGTATGAACGATTGGAAGAGCGAATATAGGCGTCTTTGATCGAGTCGTTCAATGGCAGAACGTCTCTAGCGTGTGTTTTTTTTTGAAGGAAGAAAGGTCTAGAGATGATGGAATCAAAAGGAAACTCGCTCTTTTTTAAAGAACAATACAGAAGGGTCCAATGTTCTTCTTGACAAAATCGTTCATCGAGGAGCGCTTCATCACTAGTCACGATCCAATACGATTCTGTTTTGGATAAAAGGATAGTCGCTTGTTCATAAGATCGTATCGAAAGATAACCCTCCTCGATGCAGAAGGAATCTAAAATCGAATAGGCAGGTTCTCTTTCTAAAAACACCCATTTGCTCGTCCGATTCGAAAGCGTGGAAAGATGATCGAACAAAGGCTCGATTTTTTCGCATTGAATCCAGACGCTTTGGCCTTTTTGAATTTCGCGAAAGATCGGAAGCTTCAAATCAAGCTGGAGCAGCTGTTCTTTAGCATACGAGTACAACGGATCGTTTCGAGTTTGATAATTGACCTTCGGAAGACTTGGAAGAGAAAGAGGGATCCATTCAATTTGGATCGGGATCGTTTCTTGTTCAAGAGGATAGAGAGATAATTCTTCTTTAAAAGAATCGAAAGATTGTACGTATTGATGGAACGCTTTTTGGATTTCTTGGATCCTTTCTTCGATATAGTTCTGGTACATCGTATTACGATGTTCTTCTTGTTGTTTTCGCTTCCGTTTTTGAAGGCGGACGTTGAATAATCCAAGGCTCAAAAAGGAAAATGACATGAGAAGTGTCGTGATCGACGAAAGAAGGATCGATGTGATCGTTTGTTTTTGAGCGAACACTTGGATCAAGATCGAGATCGTTGTCGAGAGAAAGATCATGATCGAAGGCGCGATCGATTGGATCAGGGAAATCGATTCAGACTCTATCTTTTGAAGAAAAGCTTCAAGAGGAGAAAAAGAAGGAAGTACAGGAGGCGAGATCGTCTGCTTCATAGGGATCGATTGAATCGTCAATGTGGAGAAAAGCTCTTTGGGATCCTTGAAAGAAAGATCGCTGATCAAAAATTTTGGATAATAAAAGATCGTGTGGATCGCAAAACAAATTTGATCGCCTTCATGAAGAGGAACGTTATGAACCACTCGTTTGCCATTGACATACGTTCCGTTTTTAGAGTAATCGTAAAGAATTCCATTTTCGATCGTGAAATGGAGCAACGAGATTGTAGGATCGAGTTCGCAAAAGCTTTCTCGACCAATTTCGATTCGGTGTTCGAAAGCGCACAGAAAGAAAGATTCTACTTTTTTTTGATAGGAATAAGTGGTTGGTTCGGGTAGTTTTGTTTTTGATTTAGTATGGGTCCGATAGCATACCGTATGGTTGTCGTTGTTTATTTGCCCCAATTTGTCCATGTTCTAAACCAAGTGAAGAATGATTCGAAGGCGGCTTGCACTTGTTCCTTCCAAGTTGGTTTTCTTAAAATCAAGTTTTTCGAAACCACTTCTGTCGTTTTGTCATCATCATAGGTGACTTTGATCGTATTTTTAGCCTTCTTTGCCTTCACTTCGATATAAGGCGAGTTTATCGTGTCATATTGAATGTCCTCCTTTTGAATCACTTGATCGTTCCACTTCACGTTTTTGATTTCCTTCCCTTCTTTATAAGGTAAACGGACGCGGAGAGTCTGCGCCCCGTCTCCATCCTCGATCCGCTCCATTTTTTGATCAAAAAATAGAATCTCTTGTTTCGGTGCTGTTTTGTTCGGGATCTCTAGGAGCTTTTGAGGAATTTTGGGTTTTTGAACAGACGGGGGAGTCAAAACAAGGGGTGCAATCTTCGGTTTTTCGATCGAATCCTCTTTTACGATGGGCAGATATTCGGATTGTGGTGTTTCTTGCACGATTGGTTCTGGAATCGTCGGACGTTGTTCAAGAGGAAGAATGAGTAGCCGTTGAGAAGATGTCCAAGTATTTCCATCCATATCGATCATTTCTATTTGTATATCGAATTCCTGGGATTCTGTCGTTGCTGGCAATGGAATCGAGAGCATATCCGAATACACTCGCTCATTGATTTTTACTTGAAAAGATCGAGGTGTTTGGCTTGTTTGAACGAATAATCGATCGTTTTCCCAATCGATGCTCGCATCCAGAGGGATAGGATCATAGCTGAGATTGATCCACTCGACTTCTTCAAGCAAATGCTTGGAGCGCAGTGTAAAAGAATTGATTCCATTTTCAAGCGTGGTCGTTTCCTCTTTGATCGTGTTTCCATTCTTCAAGATTTCAAGATCCTCTTGCTGCGTGATTGATACATTGTTTCCAGTCTGTTTATAGTCCGGAAAAATGAGAGGTCTGATCTCGAGAATCTTACTGCTTTCATTCCCGGCTTGATCTTTCAAATGCCATCGGACTGTTTTCATTTCTGGCTCGACGATCAATTCGTCGTTTTCATAAAGCACATCGTCGATATAGATCGCACACTCTTTCAGATCCGTATCTAAGATCGAATATGGAAGCGAAGTAGAACGATTTATATAAAGATAATCTTGGACGGGTAAAATAAGTTGAGGAGCCGATCGATCGCCAGTGATCGTTTGCACACCTTGTTCAAGGAGCTGATCTTGTTCGTCTTTGAGTATAAATTCGAGTTCGAATGTTTGTGAAAGATGGATATCGATCCAATCTTGATCCCATTCTTTTCCATTGATCAAGATTTGACTTTTTTCGCGATCGACTTTTTCATGAAATTTTAGATCGATCCTTTCTTCACTCGTTTCGACTTCAATATACGTTGGTGGTGGAAGTGTTGGTTGCATAATTACCTCCTTCATGTAAATTCGGATGTAAAGAGCTGGAGCTGATCGCAAAGATCGATCAATTCTCGTCCTTCTTCATCCATCGTTTGGATTCTATCAAATGCGTCTGGTAGATACGTTTCTTTTTCCATGCTCGCGTACAATAAGATCAATTGAATATATCGCTTGATTGCTCGATCATGGACCTCTATTTTTTGAGCAAGTTCTTTTTGTTGATCGATTGATAAAACGATTTGATGTTCGATGCATATTTCGATCAAACGGATGAGATCATCTTCTTGCCCGAGCTCTTTTAAAAGAAGAAAGAGTTCACTGGGTTCGAAATCTTCATCTTTTCCTGCCTGCCATTTTAAAAATAGGACGTTTTGGGCATCGATCGAATGGGTGTCGATTTTTTCCAACCAATATCGGCAAAGGAGCGGATCTTTTGTACGGATCACTTCGTTTGTGAAATAGTTTTGTTCTTTTTCTTCAAGAAGGGATCGTTCGAGCTTTCCTTCTTCAATCCAGTGATAGAGCGGACGTCCTTGAGCGATATATTGATCGATCAAATTCCGCGGCTGAAATTGGCACAGTCCAAAAAACAAGACAGACAGAAGAAGGAACAGTGCCAAGATCTTTCGTTTATTTCGACGTTGCTTATAACGCTTGCGGATCGCGTTGGTGCTCGTAAACTGCTTTTTAATCCAGGATCGTTGAACGATTTGATAAAAAAGCGGGCTAGCATAGGCTAGATCGTCTTTTATCGACTTTAAAGCCTTCGATTGGGAGGGAAGTTCTTGAGAGAAAACATAAATGGAAGAAGTTTTGGAAGGAATACAGCCATTGAAATCGACCAGTACAGGACTTCCATTCAAAACGAGTACATTGGAGGGTTTCCAATCGATATATAAGTAACCTGTTTGATGGAACGAATCGATCGCATCGAGCAATTCTAAAAGAAATCGGATCCGCGTTTTATAAGCTGGATTTTGTTCGAGCCACGTTTCGAGCGGCTGGCCTTCGATCTTTTCTTCAATGATCGCAAGTGTGTTTTGTTCTTCGATCACATCGATCAAATGCGGATAATAGATCCCTCTAAGTCTCGACAAGATTTCGATTTCCTGCAAATATTGATGCCTTAAGACAGGATCTTCTGTTTTGAGCATCGTTTTTTTTATCAATTCATTGCCTGTTTTTTCATCTTCTACGATCTCGACTTTTGAAAAATTCGTATAGCAAACGATTTCTTTCGTTTTATAGCGGTTCATGAAATTCAAGCTGCTTGTTCCCAAAGACGATCTTCATTCCATTCTTTAAGCGCATCTTACGGATAACGCGCTTCTCGCCAAGAAACGTTCCATTCGCGGACTTGAGATCTTGAAGATAATACCGTTCGTTGGTTTTCGTGATCTTAGCGTGTTTTAATGAGACGCTCGCTTCTTGTAGGCGTATTTCACAGCTCATCGCTCTACCCACTATCATTTGTTCGAACATTAATTCGTATCGATCTTGGCCATCATACAAATATGCGCTTGTCTCTTGTTGAGGATGAAAAAGGATTTGAGTATGTTCGAATTCTGGTGTTCTAGCTTCTTCTTCTATAAATTCGATCGCTCGAGAACAATACGTTCCAATTTCTTCGCGAGCGATAAAACCGCTTTCACGCTTTTGAAGGTGATACCACTTCTTTGGAAAGTATTTTTTTTGAAGCATCTTCAAGCCAATGATCACATTGGGGATGGAAAATTCTTTTTGTCGCAGGCTTTGATATAAATAGCCGCTAATTTCATAGGCGCTGTTCGTTCGATAGCGTCTTGCAAGATCTTGGATGAATTCTTTGCATTCATCATGGCGGTACATCCAGCAGTCGAGCTGCAAAGGCAAAACGATAAATCCAAACTCTGTACCCTTTGAAGACACATAGATCGATTCTGTATCGAGAAGAACAGGCTTGTTCCGATTGACATTGATCGCTCTTTCTAATAGATCGATCAAAAAACAATAGCCTTCCTCTTCTTGAAAAATATATTGCTCCAAAAAATAAGAGAGCGGAACCAAATTTTGAAAAGAATAAGAGAGAATATTGGCCTCTAGGTTCGCGTCGATGCAATAGGCATCGGATCGGATCTTCTCAAGGATCGATGGATCGATCATTTCTTTTTGTTTGAGATGAATATAAAGTGTTTGATCGCGTTCAATTTTTTTGAGAATTTGTTCTTTCATAACGTCCCCTTTCTATGTGCCTCTTATTAAATACGACAAAAATTCAAAAAATGGTCCCAATTTCTAAAATTTTTTTATTTTTTTGTCTTATGCATACGTACCTATTTATTAATCTATATCTTATATGTTATTAAAATATATTTTTTTAATAAAATGTATAGACAAATAAAAAGAATTCGTATATTATGAAGACGTAAAAAATGTATACCCTTTCAACAAGGATCCACTGGAAGGAAAGAATAAGGAGAGAATTTATGAAAAATTTGGATCGCTTTACCGAACCTTTGATCGAATTCGGTGCGAAACTTAACAACTTTAAACCTTTAGAGATTCTTCGCGACGCCTTCATGCTTGCGTTCCCGCTTACGATTTTTGGTTCGATCACGTTGATCATCGCCAATTTCCCATTCTTATCTCAATTGATCGGAGAAACGAATGCCGCAACATTGAATACGATGCTTGGGCCTGCTTCGACAGCGACGATGAGTATCGCAGCCGTCTTCCTATGCATGGGTATTGGGTATTATTATTCAAAATCAAAAGATTGTGATCCAATTTTTGGAGCCGCGATCGCACTTGCAGCCTTCTTGCTTGTCACTCCAATGTTCATGAATGTAGATTTGGAAAGCGGTGAGCAGCTTCTTGTCAGCAACGTCTTCAATATCGACCGCTTAGGTGCAAGAGGAATGTTCGTCGCTATGATCGGTTCTTATCTTGCCGCCTTCATGTATTGCTGGGTTACAGAGAAAAACTGGACGATCAAGATGCCTAGTTCCGTACCTCCTGCTGTTTCGAAATCATTCTCTGCATTGATTCCTGCTGTATTGACATTGACTGTCTTCTTATTGATCCGCATTGGTTTTGAATTCACGCCTTGGGGCAATGTGCATGATTTTATTTACCAAGTCGTTCAAGCGCCATTGACAAATTTGGGAAAAGGTCTTGGTGCTACGATCTTAGCGATCTTATGTATCCAGCTTTTATGGTTCTTTGGTTTGCATGGACAAATCATCGTCAACTCTGTGCTCGATCCAATCTGGAACACATTGACACTTCAAAACTTGGAAGCTTTCCAAGCAGGAACTCCAATTCCGAACATCGTAACAAAGCAATTCATCGAAATCTTCACTGTAGGTATTGGTGGTTCTGGAATGACATTGGCTGTCGTGATCATCTTGATGTTCTTCTGTAAGTCGCAACAATTGAAACAAATTGGTCGCTTAGCAGCGCCCGCTGGCATCTTCAACGTCAACGAACCCGTCATCTTTGGTATGCCGATCGTAATGAATCCTATGATCTTCATCCCGTGGATCGTAGCGCCAGTCATCAACGTGATCATCGTTTACTTCGCAATGTCTTCAGGACTTGTACCATATACAACAGGAATCACCGTTCCTTGGACGACGCCGATCTTCTTGTCTGGATGTCTAGCGACAAACTCTGTAATGGGTGGAGTGATCCAGCTAGTCGAACTCGTTGTGGTTGGAATTTGCTGGTTCCCATTCTTGAAGGCTTTGGATCGTCAAAACGTCAAATTAGAAGAAGCAGCAGAATAAAATGACCTCAGTTGTTTGCTTTGATATCGGAGGAACCGCAATTAAATATGGCTTGATCCAAGATGGAACGATCATCGATCAAGGAAAATTTGCAACAGACTTAACGAATGGATCGCTCATGTTGAGCCGCATGGGCGATATCATTCAAGACTACAAAAAAGCTCATGAGCTAGATGGGATTTCCATCAGCTCCCCAGGCTTTGTAGATAATCGATCCGGCATGATCATTTCGGGAAACATCATTGACGGATTCAACGGACTCAATATCCGGGATTACTTTCAAAAACATTACCAATTAGATACAGCTATAGAAAACGATGCCAACTCGGCTACGATCGCCGAACACGCTTTAGGCAACGGAAAAGGCTATGAGAACATGGTATGCATGACGTTGGGTACAGGTGTTGGCGGTGGTATCATCATCAACAATAAGCTTTATACCGGAAACGCGAAAATGGCTGGAGAATTTGGTTTCATGTTCATCAACGGCATTCAAACGGATCGCCCAGAAGATGAGATCCTTTCTGGCTACGCGTCGACAAGAGCGCTTGTCGAATCCGTGAATAAAGAACTCGAAGAAGAGATCGACGGGATCGAGGTTTTTGATCGCGCCAATCGTGGAGATGCTTTGTGCAAGCAAAAAATTTCCGATTTCTTCGATGCGATCGCGATGGGCATCTACAACATTGCCTATACGATCAATCCTGATATCGTTTTGATCGGTGGAGCTGTTTCCATGCAGCCTCAGCTCATCGATGAAGTTAAAAAGCGGATCGAATACTTAACACCATCTTTTTCTCTCAACTTACTGAATATTATGAAGATCGATCGCTGCAAATTCTTAAACGATGCAGGACTCTATGGAGCCTATGCCAACTTTATAGAGTCAAGAAAAGTCGAAGCGTAGTCTTCGGCTTTTTTTTTTGCGAATAGATATGTTACGATAATCAAAATTCTGCCGCCGGGTAGTGCTCACGTTTGTTATAAGGCCTTTGAAGACAAACGGGATTGTTTTTTTAGGAGGAAATAAAATGTATCATTCAATGCGCCGTTCAAGGCAACAGCTTTCTGAACAAGAGACGATCAAGATCTTAGAAAACGCAACTTCAGGCGTGCTTGCTCTTTTCGATGCGGATGATTATACGTATGCCCTTCCCATCAGCTATGTGTACCATGGAAACGAGATCTATTTTCACAGCGCCTCTTCTGGACATAAGATCGAAGCGATCAAATATCATCAAAAAGTGTCTTTTTGCGTAGTTGCGCAAGACAAGATCGTTCCGGAAAAATTTACGACCTTTTTTAAAAGCGCGATTGTCTTTGGAACAATCGAGATCATCGAAGATGAAGCAGAAAAAAGAAAAGCGATCGAATGTCTTTCTAAAAAATATTCTCCCCATGAAACCGAGGAAAGAACTCAACAAGAGATCGATCGATTTTGGAAGCAGCTGACGATGCTAAAGCTCAATATTGAAAAGATAAGCGGGAAACAATCGATCGAGCTTGTTTGAATGATGTTAAAAAACAACACTTGGATCTTAGGATATGGCTTTGTTTTCAATCCATTGATCAATCTTCCCGTCTTCTTTTGGATCGATGTTTCTTATGAGAATTTAAGCTATATTGGAACGACCCTTCATCATCCGCTCTACCTTGTGCTTTGGGCCATCTCAAGCGTATTCGGATTGTATTTCTTTTCAACCGCTATTTGGAGCGCGTATTCGATTCCGTATCGTCGATGGCTCCACGCCCTATTTTGTATCGGCATGATCCTTTCCTGTCTCATTCCCTATTCAGCCGATATGCCAGGTTGGATCAACGATCTGCATGTGTGGATCGCGATCGTTTGTGTGTCGGGATTTATCTTTTCTTGGCTTAAAACGATCCTATATTCTTGGCTTCCCTCTTCGTTTTGGATCCTTTATAAAGCGTTGCTCATTATCTTCGCGCTAGGATTTCTAGCGATCTGTTTTGCGGGATCGATCAATGGTTTGAGCGAAATCATTTTCTCGATTGGCGTCAACGCGATCTTGAGCCTTGCCCTCTTCAATTTAAGCAAGAAGGATAAAAAAAATGATCGAGCTTTTTAAGCTGGATCATTTTTTAATACCACTCGTTTTGTAGCGATATTTTGACAAAAGAGCGCATCGTGCTCCACAAATAATAGCGTATACTGACTTTCTTGAAGCATTTGTTCGATTTGCACCCGACTCTGCAGATCTAGATCGTTCAAAGGTTCATCCCAAATATACAAATGGGCTTCTTCGCAAAGGCTTCGCGCAAGCATGATCTTTCGTTTTTGACCATTGGATAATTCAAGAAGTGGGTGAGCGAGCTCTTCACGGGAAAAGCCGAGTTTTCTAAGCAACGTCATGATTTTTGTTCGATCGATCGCATATTGCTCGATATAGTTTCGCAAAGAGCCTTTGACTTCCTCGAGACTTTGGGCAACATACGAGATTTTGAGTCCGCTAGCAAGATCCAATTCGCCTGTATATTCCACTTGTCCTAGGATTGCTTTGAGCATGCTGCTTTTGCCGCTCCCGTTTGGACCTGCCAGCAAGACGTGTTCTCCTTGCTCGATCGAAAAGCTGACTTTATTCGTTTGCCAACCATCATAAAGAACACTTACATTCAAGAAGCTGATGAGTTTTGCTCGCTTATATGGGATCGTTTTAATTTGTAGCTGTTCAAGCTTGATATCGCTTTTGAGAAGCTTTTGTTTTTGAGCGATCGCTTTTTCTTTACGTGCTTCGATCGTCTTGGAGCGTTTCATGAGCTTGACTGCTTTATGTCCGATAAATCCTTTATCGGCTGCTCCGATCTTTTCTTTTTCTTTAGAATGGGACCATTCGCTATTTAGGCGTGCGGATGAGGAGAGTCGTTTGATTTCTTTCTGTAGACGGATGTTTTCAGCTCGATCACGTGCAAGCTTATGTTCGTGATCGATTTGCCAAGCTGAATAATCCCCTTGTCGAACCGTAATTCCATGATCGATCACGACTAAATGATCGATACAGGCATCCAACAGCACTCGATCATGACTGACAAGCAAGAAACCTTCCTTCGAGCTTAGATATTGGGCGAGGAGCTTCTTTCCTTCAAGATCTAAATGGTTGCTCGGTTCATCTAACAAGATATACGCTCCTTCTTTCAAAAACATAGCACCTAGCATGCTTCGCATCCTCTCCCCATACGAAAGAGTCTCAAAGGGATGCCAAAGAATATCGTTTCTAAGATGGAGCTTCGCGCATTCTTTTTCAATCTGCCATGCTTGAGCACCAGAAATTTCTTCTAAAAGTTCGATCGTCAATAAAGCTGGGTCTATTCTCTGACAAGGAAAGATTTCTGCAGATACAGGTTGAATCAATGTTCCACTTCCTTCAAGTTCTCGAGCAAGGATCTTCAAAAGTGTCGTCTTTCCGCAGCCATTGGCGCCGATCATGCCGCATTTCCATCGGGTATCCAAGGAAAATGAGATATGATCCAGTATGGGATCATCAATCGATTCATATTGAAAGGTATATTTATTGAATGTGATCATCGCCATCGTTTTCACCTCCAAATAAAAAGACCGCAAAGAAAACTTCCGCGGTCTTGATTGATTTGGCGTTGATAAAAATGGACCGATCAATTGGTCCCGTGTTTAAACATGATTAAAAGATGGAAGTTTTCTGTTTTCTAGTCGTTTGTATAAACAGAAACATTCAACATCTTCTCACCTCTTTCTCGAATATTATATGCTTCTGCTTTCAAAAAGACAAGTTTTCACAAAATTCCTTTAAAACAGCCACTTTTTCCAGTTGCTTGTTTTTAGTTTCATGCCTTGTTAAGATGAAGATGCCAAAAGAAAAGGTATTAAAAATTGGTTTAAACATAGAGAAGATCTATGCGGGATCAAAAAGCGTTCTAGCAAATTGGACACAAAAGTCGTTAAAATGAGCAAAATAGACTCGAAGAAATTGAGAATAAGATGAGGGAAAGCTCTCTCGTTACAACAAATCAAAAGAAATCAATCGATTCGAGCGATCAGTCAATAGCTAGACGAAAGAGATACGATCCTAAAGCATAGAGAATCTATGTCGGATCGAATGCATCTCGTCAAGCTTTCGCGACACAGAAGTCGTTAAAATGAAATGTCAACAACGGTCAAATAAAACATGGTTATGGCAGCAAGCGGAAATGAACGGTCAAACCTAGATCGATCATCACAAGCGAAAACATCTGAAAGGAAAGATGGACGCAGGACCGAGCGAAAAGAATAAGTCCAAATCATAATGAATAGGAAGCATAGAACCACTCGATATGTGGTCAAATAGATAGACGAATTCATTCATCCAAAACATAAAAAGAGTCCGAAAGGACTCTTTTCATATTATTCGACATCTAAATTGAGATTGTTGATCTTTGTAAGATACGATTCTGCTTTTTTGACAAAATACATCGTATTGCCAAGCTGAACCACTTTTTCAAAATACATCTTTGCGATGTTGTAGTCTTCCTGTACAAAGCTGATCAAAGCGATATAGTAAGATGCGTCCACTTGCTGAAACGGAAATGGCGAATGCTTCAAAGAAGCGAGATAATACTTTTTGCATTCATTGAAATCGCCATTCATCAATCGGATCTTGTTTTCGATCGAAGCGATCTCTTCAGAACGGATCATCACGCCCGTTGGGCCAAAATTCATGCGAACTTTGCTCGCTTCTTCCTTGCATCGAATCAGTGCTGCCTCATCTTTGAGCATATAATCGATATATCCCATCAAAGACCAATACGTCAAAGTGCTTGCCGCGTCTTTTCGCGGATACGTGATCAAGATATCTTGCGCGAGTTCTGGATCATCCATATAGATCAAGCATTGCGCCAACAATGATTTTTGCGTCAATTTGATCTTGTTTCGCTTCGTCGAATAATAGACGATCGCGGAAAAGCAAGCTTGAGGATCGCAATTTTCATACAAGAGCTTCGTGATCGGAATAAAGCATTGAGCCCGATAACGAAGAAGAGCGTTGAACGCCATCATATAAAACAAAAGCGCCAAGACCAAGATCCAAATGTTGTTGATGAAAAACATGATGCAGAAGATCGCGACGATCCCTAATGCGTAGATCAAAGAGATCCGATCGATCTGCTTGCGGCACTTGATCGCCAGCTCCTTGTATTCTGGAAGCAGCTGATGATGGATCTGATAAATACGGACGATCTCCTCGTCGTTGCTGATCTTTCTTGCCCGCAAGGAAGAGAGAGTCGAACTTCTTAAGGAAAGCCAGCCATAGAGCGTAACGATCATCATCGGGATCACAAGAAAGGTGCTGATCATAAGCATTGTATCTGGCATCATAAATAGAAGCATGAAAATCAAATAAGGAGCCCAGGCGCTGATTGGAATGAGCATTTGAGAGATCAAGACGGCATTGACGATCCCCGCTACGACCAAACCACCCATCGCATACGTTAACACGATATTCGATTTCATGAACGAAAGGACTTCTGGAGGTACGATCCCAGCGCTTGTGATCGCTGAATTTGAGAACGTGAATGCCATCAAGAGCACACCCACACAAAAGGCCGCAACTAAAATCAAGAACTGAGTTTTACATTTATATTTCCACATACTATTCCTCGTCTTTTTCTTTATGGAGAATATTCCTAGCAGGCAATCCGACCGCTGTCGCATAAGTGGGAACATCGTTCAGCACGACCGCGTTCGCTCCAACTTTGCTGTAGGCGCCTAGCGTAATATTTCCTAAGATCTTCGCACCCGAACCGACATAGACTCCATCCTCTAATGTTGGGTGTCTTTTGCAATCTGTCGATCCTCTTCCCCCTAAGGTCACTCCATGGTAGAGCTGACAATCATCCCCGATAATCGTCGTTTCGCCGATCACTACCCCCATACCATGATCGATGACTAGACCTTTTCCGATCGTCGCTCCTGGATGGATCTCGATGCCCGTTTTATGACGAGCCCGATTCGACAGCCACCGAGCAAATGTATGATGGTCATGTCTCCAAAACCAATTGGCAATTCGATAATGATACAAAGCTTTAATGTGCGGATAGATGAAGAGGACCTCGAATTTTGATTTAGCAGCAGGGTCGAGCTCCATCGTCCGCTTTACGTTATATTTTGCATATTCGATCAATGAACTTTTAGACATGTATCAATTTTAGATTTTTTTCAACTAAAATGCAAGATAAGCAACAACTTCCCGTCTTTTCCCATATTTAATTGAAAAAAGCACATCTATACATAGATATGCTTCGTGGGATTAAGATAATTTGCGCTTGATCCAAACGATCAATACAATCGAAGTAACCAAAACGGCTAGGCTAGCGAACAATCCAGTCCGCATGGAAGTAGGCACTTTAGGGGCTACGACTTTAGTTTTTTCATTTTGGAAAGCGAACGTATAGATCGCTTGCTTTTCTTGTTTTTGATCGTCGATCGAAACTGTTCCTTTTTCATCCACTACGATCTTCACCTTTCGTTTACTTCGATCATATCCATTAGGCGCCTTTGTTTCTTGGATCGAATACGTGCCTGCCTTCTGGATCGTAAAGAGAACCGTTCCATTTTGAGGATCTCCTTCCATGTTTTGGAGCATTTCACCCTCTTCGTCATAGAGTGCGAACTCAAAATCAAGAGAAAGGATCGGTTGATTTTGCATATCCACTTTTTGAACTTGGACTTTGATCGTTTCAAAATCATTTTCAAACAAATATTCAAATGGATTCGATCCAGTTTGCCATTGCTCTTTTTCGATCGTTTCCATTTTCTCCAAACGCACATACCCTTGTGGCGCTTCTATTTCTTCAATCGTATAGGAGCCATAAGGAAGATCCGCTTCAAACCGAACATTTCCTTCCTTATCGCTATATTGTGTTTCTAGCACTGTATTTTCTTCGATCTCGATTTCTTCTCCCTCTGGATTCACATAAGCGATCTTCTCTTTATTCGAAAGAGCGAACAAGGAATCCGCGAGAGGTTTTTTCGATTCGGCATCGATTTTTTGAATCTTGATCTTTGCTTTTTTACGTTCGTTTTCAAGCTTCGCTTTCTGAACAATCAACTGTGTTTCACTATTTTCCGCCTTCAATTCAATCGGATACTTTGTGGAATCTAAAACATAACCGTCTTTGGTTTTCGTTTCATGAACGACATAGTTTCCCAACGGAAGCTTTGCGCTGAACGCTTTTCCTTCATGATCCGTAGTTAGTTTTTCTACGACTTGTCCTTTTTCATAAAGGATCGACTGATCGGCTGGATCTAGAATATCCTCTTGAGCGAGGATCTCGAATTCGACACCTTCAAGACCTTTAAGGGCGTATTCGAAATTTGTCTTGATCACTTCTTCTTGGATCGTTTCATGATCGACGAGAACTTCTCCTTGTTTTTGGATTTCGATCTGGCCACGAATCGCTTGATTGCTCATTTCGAATTCGATCGTTCCACTTCCCGTCTGTTCTTTGACGATCCAGTTTTTTTCTGGATCCAAATAATAATCTTTGCCGCTCTTGACTTCTCTTGCCTTATAGATATGATGACTTGATTCGTACGCTTGAACTTTCGCGTTTACATCTTGTTCGGCTTTTTTTTGAGCCATCGCTTTTGCATCCGCTTCATTTCTATGAAACCCTTGCGCAAGCCATTCATTTTGGCTGGCTTCATCGTACGCATCAAAATTGACTAAATAGTTTTCTTCATACGTTTCGGATTGGAATGTCTGCTTTTCTTGATGCTTGAATTCGATCGTTCCTTGCCCGTTCGTCGAGGCGGTATGGATCAAAACATCGTCTTTATAAAATTCGAATTCAACGTTAGGAATCGGTTTTTTCGTCTCCGAATCCGTTTTCAGCAGCTGTAGATGAATATTCATATTGCCTTCTTTGCTCGTATCGGCTTTGACTGTTTGTGTTTGCGGAGCGATATCGAGCTGATAATGGAAAGAAAAACTTGGTGTGTCTATCTTGCCAAAAGAACCGATCGTTTGATTGTTGTTTTGAAAATAGACTTTTTTAGAATTGGTGACTTCGTTCGATGGATATAATGCTTGATAAGAAAGGGTTCCTGTTTTTGAAGCGCCTTTTTCAAGCCACACGAGCAGCTTGTTTCCTTCCTGTTGGGCTTGAACATGGTCAGGAATCGAAGTGGAAAAATAATGAGTGAAGACAGAATTGGTGTCTTCTAAACGAATCGCGTTTTCTTTTCCATAACCAGCAAAGGTGATAGTTTGCTGGCTAAAAGAAACAGGTGTATCGAATGCTTTGATCCGTTCTAAGATCTGATTTCTTTTCTCTTGAACTTCGCTAGGAATATCATAGAGTTCTCCTGGATGTTTGACTTCCCACATACAGATTTGGGTAGCGGCAGCCATCGCTTCTGAATAATCGCCTTGATAGCCATAGCCAACACTTTGGATCTTGGAAAGCAGCACGATCTGTTCGGGCGTATATCCTAATCCAAATACGTTTTGAGATAAGACGGCGTCGGCTTGTTCATTGAAGGCTTGAGAACCATACAGGATCGATTGCTCAAACAAAATATCTGGCTCCAAACAAAAGAGCACTTCATTGCCAACTTTGAAATAGCCAACATACGATAATGGATCATTCCATGAGATATAAGGGTTGTTTCTATCATCCCCTTGGAATGTATAGAGCGGATATTTTCGACTCACGCTGGATAGAGGATAAAATTCGGCTTGCCACGTCCCTGAAGCGAACAAGGGGCTGATCATTCCTGTCAAAGTCATGAGCATGCTCGAAACAATCGCTAATGTAATGTGTAATAGTTTTTTCATAAACCATTCTCCTTCTTCTAGTCGATTACGACGAGTATTGAATACGAATTTTTTTTAAAGAATGGTTCCGAATTTTTATTTTTCTTATATTTCCCTTATTTTTCCCATACTTTCACATAGGTTCTTTTTTTGTGTGTTCTTCTTTTTCCTCTTGTTTCGATCGCCTCGCTTCAGTATGATAAAGAGCAACGAGTTAGAAAAGAGGTATCGAGATGGCTTTTTTACCAACAAGCTATGAAGAGATGAAACAGGCTGGTCTTGATTCGGTGGATTTCGTATATATTTGTGGAGATGCGTATGTAGATCATCCTTCGTTTGGATGCGCAATCATCACACGGACATTGGAAGCTTTCGGATATACGTGTGCGATTTTAGCGCAACCCGATTGGAATAAGGACGAGGAGTTTTTACAGTTTGGAGAGCCGCGCCTTGGTTTCTTGATCTCTGCTGGCAACATTGATTCGATGGTCAATCATTATTCGGTCAATAAAAGACGCCGCGATAAAGACAATTATTCCGATCAAGGGATCATGGGGAAAAGACCGGATCGAGCGACGATCGTCTATTCGCAAGTGGTTCGTCGATTGTTTCCACAAGCCAATATCTTGATCGGAGGAATCGAAGCCTCCCTTCGTCGATTGGCGCATTATGATTATTGGGACGACGCGGTTCGCCGTTCGATCTTGATCGATTCGCAAGCGGATCTTTTGATGTTTGGGATGGGCGAGAATACGATCATCGAGGTGGCGGACGCTCTCAACAGCGGAATGAAGATCCAAGATCTCGTCTATATTCGAGGTACTGCTTGGAAAACGAAATCGCTTGACTCGATTTTTGATGATTATATCGTTTTACCTTCTTATGAAGAGGTAAAGACGGATAAATATGCCTACGCGAAAAGTTTTATGATCCAACATGAAAATCAAGACGCGATCCAATCGAAAATGCTGATCGAGCCTTACGATGGATGGTATGTCGTTGTCAATCAGCCCCCGCTTCCTTTGAGCCAAGAAGAAATGGATTTTACGTATTCTTTACCGTATGAGAGAACTTTTCATCCAAAATACACTTATATTCCGGCTATCGAAGAAGTTCAGTTTTCGATCACGAGCAATCGCGGCTGCTTTGGGAATTGTGCCTTTTGTGCGATCACAAGCCATCAAGGCCGGATCATTTCCACACGCAGTGTAGAAAGTGTCGTTGAGGAAGCAAAAACGATCACGAAGATGAAGAATTTTAAAGGGTATATTCATGACATCGGAGGGCCAAGCGCCAATTTCTCAAGACCAGCGTGCGATAAACAAAGAGAATATGGCGCGTGCGCGAAACGAGAGTGCTTATGGCCTAGAAAATGTCCCAACATGAAAGTCGACCATTCGCATTATGTCGAGATGCTTGATGCCGTCCGCGAACTTCCTGGCATCAAAAAAGTCTTTATCCGCTCGGGGATTCGTTATGATTATTTGATGTACGATCAAGACGATACGATGTTCGACCGCCTCGTCCAATATCATGTGAGCGGCCAGTTGAAAGTGGCGCCTGAACATGTAAGCGCGGAAGTGCTTGATAAAATGGGGAAACCAAGAAAAGAGCTGTACTTTAAATTCGTCGATAAATTCTATCAAAAAAACAAACAATTCAACAAGAATCAATTTCTTGTCCCGTATTTGATGAGCTCGCATCCAGGAAGCACGTTGAAAGACGCGATTGAACTGGCTTGTTATTTGAAGAAGATCCACCATACGCCTAAACAAGTCCAAGACTTTTATCCGACTCCAGGTACGTTAGCGACTTGCATGTATTATACGGAAATGGATCCAAGAACAAAAAAGCCAGTCTATGTTGCCAAAACCTATCATGAAAAACTAGAACAGCGTGTCTTGATGCAGTATTCGTATCCAAAAAACTATGCACTCGTCAAAAAAGCGCTCATCAAAGCTGGTCGGGAAGATTTGATCGGCAATGGTCCAAAATGCTTGATCAAAGCGTATCCTCCTCGCATGGATTCTAAGAAAAAGTCAAGCAAAAAGCATATTGACAAATAGTTTTCTTGCTTGTATTATTGAATGGTCATGATAATGAATGGAGAGTTGTCCGAGCGGCTTAAGGTGCAGTCTTGGAAAGGCTGTGTAGCGAAAGTTACCAAGAGTTCGAATCTCTTACTCTCCGCCATTCAAAAAATAATCTCCCGCAAGGGAGTTTTTTTTGTGCCTAAATTTACTTTTTTCACACCCTAAAAAAAGAACCGCTATTGTGCTTCACGGTTCTTTGAATCGATTTGTTCGAGTTCGATCATACAAGCTTCATCCGTTCCTAATTGATCGGGTAAGAACAGACCTGCTTTCATCAATGCTTTTCCCGTAAAGAGGTGGCCATCTTCTTTTCGACGATACCAACGATTCTCATCAAGGCCTTGCAAAAAGACGTGCGGCTTTTTCATGTTGGGCTTATGTTCGAAAACGACCGCTTGCACGATAATCTTCTTTTTATCTTTCGATACAAATGACCATGCGCTGACATTTTGTTGATTCGGATCCGAAAGCCGATAATAATCTCCTTCTAAAACGAGTTCCTGCATCGATTTATAGACCTTGATTTGTTCTTTGACTTCTTCTTTTTCTTTAGGACTCAATTCAGAAAGATCCAATTCATAACCAAATGTTCCGGCCATCGCCACGATCCCTCTTGTGTAAAGAGAAGTATTTCGTCCTGTTTGATGATTCGGGATCGCCGAGACATGAGATCCTGTCGCGCTGATCGGATAAAAGAAGCTAGTCCCGTGTTGGATAAAACAACGATTATGGGCATCTGTATCGTCTGAACACCAATATTGTGGAAAATAGTATAACATTCCCGCGTCAAAGCGTCCCCCTCCGCCTGCGCATCCTTCAAACAAAATATTTTCAAATCGGGATGTTAGTCGATCTGCAAGATCGTAAACTCCAAGCATATAACGATGCGCCATTTCGCTTTGTGTTTTTGGACTCAATGAAGGCGCGTAAAAATCGCTGATCGAACGATTCATATCCCATTTGATATAATCGATCTCGTTTTCCTCGATCAATTTAGTAAAAACTTGTTCTAGATAATCGACCACTTCTGGATTCGCCATATCAAGAACGAGCTGATATCGGCTGCGGGCGGGATCTCGCAATGGAGATCGAAGCACCCAATTGGGATGATCGCGATAGAGCTTCGAGTTTTCGGATACCATTTCTGGCTCGATCCACAAACCAAACTGCATTCCTAAAGCATGGATCTTTTCGACAAGTTGTCTTAGCGGCATTTGTAGCTTTTTTTCGTTGACGAACCAATCCCCTAAGCTTGAATCGTCATTGTGACGTTCTCCAAACCATCCATCATCCAAAACGAAGAGTTCGATCCCAAGTTCATGAGCGCTTTTCGCGATCGAAAGAAGCTTTTCTCCATTGAAATCGAAATAGGTCGCTTCCCAGTTGTTGATCAAGATTGGTCTTTTTTGATGAACAAAAGAAGAGCGGATCAAATGAGAACGGATAAAATCGTGATATTGATTGCTTAAAACACCTAATCCTTTTTCTGAATAGGACAAGATCGCTTCTGGCGCGCAAAAATGTTCGCATGGTTTCAATTGCCAGCGAAAGTTCTCGCTTCGAAGTCCGATCGTCGCACGAATCTGATCCAGTTGATCTTTTTCTATATCGGCTTCAAAACCGCCTGAATAGACAAGAAGCATCCCATACGCTTCTCCGCTTGTTTCGTTCGTGTTGTTTTTCGCTAGAATAATTCCGGGATTATGCTGGTGAGAAGATTGACCACGTCTAGATCCGATGGAAAATGTTCCATGGCTCAAAGACGTACGTTCCGCGAGCCGCTCCATCGCGTGCCGTCCATGAAAGTGGATCACTTCATAATCGCTTTCTGGCAGATCTAGACTTGCGCTCACGGCCTTTTTTACTTGAATCTCAAAAGGCGTCATATTGCGGATCGTGACAGATCGTGTGATGACATTTTCTTCTTCAAAGATCCCATACAGCAAGTCTACAAAAATGTCATAAACAGTATCTTTGAGCGTGATCTTTAATGTCTGTGTCTTATGGTCACGATCAAAAGAGGCGGGCAGCTTTTCGATCGAATATTTTCCCTCAAGGATTTCATAGGAATAATACCGTAGATCGAGCGAAGAAGAACCATCCGGAACTCTAAGCAGCAAAGCAGGCTCGCGAAAATCCGAGATCCCGCCGCAAGGATACTCAAGAAGACGATCGTTGAGAGAGTACATACGGCTTTTTTCTGTATCCCATAAATTGGCAGAAAAGCTGATTTCTGGATAATCCTCGATATAACTCATATCCATTTCTGTATTTGGCCCATACCACGTATGGTTCAAAATCCCATATTGATCGACTTTCATTTGATAGAGAGAATCGTTTGTCGTCAGTGAAAACACTTGATCTCGTACTTGTATTGACATTTTTAATCTCCTTTCGGCTTGGTTAATTCCATGTTTTACTCGAATGAGTTTAAAATGTCAACTAAATTTAGTAAATTATATCGTTTTTTTACTTATTCATTTCGATATCGATCGGTTTTTTCCTACGCATTTCTTGGCGATATTGTTTTGGCGATTTATTGTAAAGAGATTTAAAAGCACGAGAAAAATGAAGCTGGTTCTCATAGCCGACTTGCTGTGAGATCTCGGCGATCTTCATATCGCTCACTTGCAGCAAACCAGCCGCCTTGGTCATACGATACTGCAATAAAAACTGCATCGGAGACTTTCCCGTCACTCGTTTGAACAATTTGCCAAAATACGAGCGATTGATCCCTAAAGCCTGTGAGATCTGTTCGATCGTTATATCCTTGGCATAGTTGTTTTCGATAAAAGAAACGGCTTCGCGCACATAAAATTCTGCTAGTGAATTTGTTTGATGAATGATCGGATTGCGCGCCGTTTTCATAAAAGCGTCGAAAAATAAATACAAATGACCGATGGTTGCTAAGCTCGAATCATGGAGATGTTCCAATATAAATTCAATTTGGTTGATCATCTCTTCTTTCATTGCGGAACGACTCGCTCGATAGATCGGCTCATCGATCGTCAAATTCATCAAGTCTAAAGCCGCCTGTACACGCAGTCCATCAAATTCGATCCATGAATATTCCCAAGGATCTTCCATATCCGCGAAGTACGTCGTGATCAAGCCTGGATAAATCAAAAAGCCTTGGCCCGCATGAAGATGGAACGTTTGATTGACACCCCTTCGATTTGGCGCGATGAGCGTTCCTTTCCCGTGGTGGACATAATGAAACAAATAATGGTTGCGAGCAGCGGGACCAAAAATATGGCCTGGCTCGCATTGTTCTTTTCCACATTGATAAAGTCCAAGGTCAATATAGTTCTCGTTTGGAAAAATACTGAATATCACTTCACTCATTATTGTAAGCCCTTTCTTTAACTTATATCAAAATGCTAACTTAGCTTCAGTATAGCGCAAATATATCGCTTTTTGGAATATTTCTTGTCTCTTTATACCATTTTACACCCCTTTTCTTCATGTTACGATTTGGTCAACAAGCAAAGGAAAGGAGAATTTGCATGAAAACATTCCGTAAGATCATGGCGGCTGTTCTATGCGTCATGATGATCGTCACGCTTGATGGATGCGCTCAAGCTTCAGAAGACGGCATTACCGAAATCGAGATCGTTTCCTACAAACGCGAAGCGATCGACGTCATGGATGAGATCCAAGATCTATTTAATTCGACCCATGATGACATTCGGCTTAAGATCAGCAGTCCAAATGAAGCGATGACGATTTTGAAAACCCGATTTATCCGTGATGATTACCCGGACATCGTAGCCATCGGCGGAGATATCAACTATTCTAATTTTCTCGATGCCGGCTTATTTATGGACATTTCCGACTTGCAGGCACTCAAAGAAGTCAAAGAGGGCTATTTGGATATCGACAAACAGCTCGAATTGGTTTCGATGGATGGGGTTTACGCTCTTCCCTATGTTGCTAACGCGGCAGGTGTCCTCTACAACAAAGACATCTTTAACAAATATGGTTGGAAGATCCCGAATACGTGGGATGAATTCATTTCCCTTTGCCAAACGATCCAATCAAAAGGGCTGACACCTCTCTATTTTGGTTATAAAGACACTTGGACTACGCTTGCTCCTTGGAACGCGCTGGCTGTCGATCTAGTCGATGCTAATATTTGCGCTCAAGTCAATAAAAACGAAGCCACTTTCGCAAACGCGTATCGTGAAGTCGCTACAAAGCAAAAAGAGCTGCTCAAATATTGTCAGCCAAATCCTTACGCGTATTCGTATACGGACGCCGCGACTGCATTCGCTAATGGAGAAGCTGTCATGTGGCCGATTGGAAGTTATGCGATCAGCCAAGTGCAAAGCGTAAATCCAGACATGAACATCGATTCATTCGTAATGCCTGGAAGCAACGATCCAAACAAAAATATCTTGAATTCTGGGATCGATGTGCAATTTTCAATCATGGAAAATTGTCCAAACAAAGAAGCGGCTTACGAAGTTTTGAATTTTCTTTATACGGATGAAGTGCTCAATATGTATTTAGAAGACCAAGGCGGAGTCGCCACAAAGAAAGGCGAATTCCCGATCGCCGAATACTTGAAAGGAATGGAAACTTATATCTTAGCTGGCGAAGTCGCCGATTTTCAGGATCATCATTATCCAACGGAAATGGCTGTAGATGCGATGATCCAAACTTATTTGCTCGACAAGAAAAAAGACGCCTTAGATACGTTCTTGAATAAATTCGATACAGATTGGATTCGCTACAATCGCGATCTGATCGCCCGTGTGCAAAAGGAGGAATCATAACGTGAAAAAGAAAATGTCCAATCGGACAAAGACATATTTATGTATTCTCATTCCAGCTCTCATCTTATTTGTGATGTTCAATACGTATCCGATGATCAATGGTTTGATCTATAGTTTCACAAATTATAAAGGATATGGAAAATTCGATTGGGTCGGTTTGCGAAACTATGTAGATCTCTTCCAAGACGAGCGTGTATTGAAAAGCTATTTATTCACCTTTAAATACGCTTTATGCGGAACGATCCTCGTTAATGTTCTTTCGTTATTGATGGCTCTTGCCCTTAACGCCAAGATCCGGTTCAAATCGGCTCTTCGCGGCATTTATTTTGTCCCGAACATTCTAGGAGGATTGGTCATCGGTTATATTTTCAGCTTCTTTTTCACATACATCTTGCCGTATATCGGTATCGCTTGGAATATTGAATGGCTTCAAAACTCGATTCTTGCTTCTCCTGCTTATGCTTGGATCGGTGTTTTGATCGTAGGCGTATGGCAAGCGGTGGCGATGACGACGATCATTTATATCTCGGGTCTTCAAACGGTTCCAGAAGATGTCTATGAAGCGAGCCGCGTGGATGGAGCAAGCAAATGGACTGAGTTTTGGAAAGTCACGTTCCCTTTGATCATTCCTTTTATTTCGATCAACTTCGTGCTGACGACCAAAAACTTTCTCATGGTCTTTGATCAAATCATGTCATTGACGAATGGTGGACCAGCCCAATCAACAGAATCGATTTCCTTTTTGATCTATCGAAATGGTCTAGATGGCGGTCAATTTGGATTCCAAAGCGCAAACGCGTTCGTATTCTTCCTTGTGATCGTGATCATTTCTGTCGTGCAGCAGCTCATTACAGGTAAGAAGGAGGAACAGTTATGAGTAAGCCTGATAAAGAAAACAAACACACCAATTGGGTTTTGACGATCGTGTTGATCTTAGGAACGATCACCGTGTTCTTCCCTCTTTATATGGCTCTTGTCATCGCCTTCAAGTCGCCTTCTGAAATGACAAACGATGTGCAAGGCGCGCTTGGATTCCCAAAGCATCTTGGCTTTGAGAATTTCGCTAAAGCTATGGAGGTCACGGATTTTTGGAATACACTTGGAAATTCGCTTTTGATCACGATCTCGACGATCGTTCTAGGTATTCTCGTTTATTCGTTAGTTGGTTATGTTTTAGGGCGTACAACTGCGAAATCAAAACATTTTAAGCTGATCTATTTATATATCATTTCGGGAATGTTCGTTCCATTCGCGATCTTGATGATGCCATTAGTCAAAGAGACGGCTCAAATGCATTTAGGCAATCAGCTCGGAGTGATCCTGCTCTATCTTGTCTTTTATATGCCGATGAACGTTATGCTTTATGCAGGATATATGAAAAACATCCCCGAAGTCATGGAGGAAGCGAGCATGGTGGATGGAGCGAGCACTTGGAAAACATACTGGAAGGTCATATTCCCAATGATGAAGCCGATGCACGCAACAGTAGCGATCATGACAGCGCTAGGCACATGGAACGATGTCATGACTCCGCTTGTTATAATGTCAGGTACAGGAATCAATACGTTGCCGATCGCGCAGCTCAATTTCCAGACTGCTTTTGGGACAAATTATAACTTAGCGTTCGCCTCGTATATTCTATCGCTCATCCCAATGCTGATTTTCTATATCATTTGTCAAAAACAAATTTTAAATGGTGTCGCCAATGGCGCAGTGAAAGGATAAAGTATGTCAGAAGTTATTTTGAATCACATCCAAAAAACATATCCAAATGGATATCAAGCGGTCAAAGATTTCAATATGGAAATCAAAGATCAAGAGTTTATCATCTTTGTCGGTCCTTCAGGCTGCGGTAAATCGACCACTTTAAGAATGATCGCCGGCCTAGAGGATATCAGTGGCGGAACTTTAAAAATCGATAATGTCGTCTGCAACGATAGGGAACCAAAAGACCGCAACATCGCGATGGTGTTCCAGAATTACGCATTATATCCACATATGACAGTTCGCAAAAACATGGAATATCCTCTAAAGATCGCAAAACTTCCAAAAGAGGAAATAGATGCCCGGATCGAGCACGCTGCTAAGATCCTAGGCTTGCAGGACTTGCTTGAGCGCAAGCCGAAAGCTCTTTCTGGTGGTCAAAGACAACGTGTCGCGATGGGCAGAGCGATCGTACGCAACCCGAAAGTATTATTGATGGATGAGCCTCTTTCCAATTTGGATGCGAAATTACGGGGTCAAATGCGGATCGAGATCGCAAGGCTGCATAAAGAATTAAAAGCGACAACGATCTATGTCACGCACGATCAAACAGAAGCGATGACTTTAGGAGATCGGATCGTCGTCATGAGCAATGGAGAGATCCAGCAAATCGATACGCCACAAAACTTGTATGAAAGACCACGCAATTTATTTGTCGCTACCTTTATTGGGATGCCTGTCATGAATATTTTGGAAGCCGAATATGATGGAAGCGCAATTGTAGGACAAGATTTTAGAATCGAAGCTTCCGATCCACTTAAAAAGATCCTCGATCAACAAGGCTTTAAAAATGGAAGAACGCTTAAAATTGGTATTCGTCCTGAAAATTTGCGTGTTGGAACCAAGGAAGACAAAAATACGCTAGCAGGACGAGTGGATGTAGCTGAAATGTTAGGCAGCACGACAAACATTTATATCACTACGAAAAATGGCTCGAAAGTCGTGGCGGCATTACCTGGCGATGTGCGAGCGCAAACCGATCAAGAGCTCTTTCTCGTTCCGGATCTGAATATGCTGCATATATTCGATGCGGAAACCGGATTGAATATTCTAGAAATGTGAATAGAAAAAAGAACTGTGATCCATTAAATTTGGACGCAGTTCTTTCTATTTACTCTCTCGAGTGTTGGAATACGTCTTGCACGAGGGCTTCGATTTGTTTCTTTTGCGCTTGCGTAAGGATCGAATTTTCTTTTGTGATCGTGATCTCTTGATCGAATCGTTCGACATTATCACCATATATTGTCGTTTGCTTGGTCACGCTTCGAATGGAGACGAGCCTGTTTTGCTGGTCGAGCGTAAAATACATTTCATTGAATTGGATCTGAAAATCCACGACGTCGTTCAATCCTTGATCATAAGACTCGAGAATTTGTTCACTTTTTTCGTTTGGATCTTTTAAAGTCACCTTAATCACCTGTCCTTCTCGTTCATAACTGTAATTGGGATCAAGGCCAATGATTTCTCCTTTCACATCTCTTTGAAAAATAGTCGAAAGAGTGCTGGAGAACGGGTTGTTTATAACAAATACAATTGGCATAGAAGTGTAACCATCGTCAATATACTGCTCCTCTTCTTTTTTGAGATTCATCACGATTCCTTGCTCTCCATCGATCGCCGTTACGCTTTGAACTCGAATCTCTACTGGGTCTGTTCTTAAACAATCGTTCAAGTCGTATTGGATCCCCTCGGATTTCCAGATATCGTTATAAAAGGTGAGTGCGTGCCCATCGTGGATCGCGACCGTTTGATAACAACCTTCCGCCCCTGTTTCTTGTTGATACTCGAAAGCTTCTTTCATTACGGGATAAATCGAAGGATCTTCTTTCTTTTGGCTATGACAGCCGACCATAGTGAACATCAGCAGTCCGATGAATCCTAGCTTGATTAAATTTTTCATGATTGGATCACCTCCACATTCAGACCGTCTTTTTCTTTTTCGATCACGAATTCGATCGGCTGCCACTTGTTTGAGTATTTAAAACGAATGAGTCCTGATTTAAGAGTGTTTCCATCGAGTTTGACTTTGACTTCTGCTTCATATTCTCCTTCATTCAAATTTGTCTGCAAGGAAGACAGAGGAGCGTTAGGCATTCCATTCATATACACTTTCTTTCCTTCATGCCAGATGATGAATTCGGTGAATTGAGCGTCTCTTAGATCTTTATAATTCAAAATGATCGTCGCGCTCGATGTCGACGAAGCTTCTTTTTCCATCCAGTTTTGAAGAATGATCGGATGTAAATAAGCTTCTTTAATCGAATCAAAATCGCTTTTCTTGAATATTCCTAGATCATCCCCTTCATAACTCCATCGAATTTCCTTTACATCTTGAACAAGAGCTAAAAGACGCATCGAGAGTCGAGAAATCGTTAAAGATGGATCAAAGCTTTGTAGGTCGTTTTCTGGATCGAGAGATTCTATATCCACAAACAACACACCGTTCTTGAATCGTGTCGTACACGATGCGATCGATGTTCCGTATGTGATGAGTCGCTTCACATCGTTTTGATCGCTACCGCTTTTTGAACGCATATTGTAAAGACGAGCGATCGATTTTTTTATAGGATGGCCTTGGTCCCATTCTATGAGTCCGTTGATCCATACTTGATCGATATCGTCGGCTTCAAAAGAAGCTTGAAAGTTTTTCTCCCCGTTTGGGGTTTCAAATAAAGTCGCTTTCAAAATATTTTGTTCTTTTTTCCAGCGAATGCGTCCGATTCCTTCTCCTTCTTTGAGATCTTGACTGTAGAGCTTGATTGTTCCTTGGTTATAGGTGATCGTGTTGATCAAATCCTTTGGCGGGATCATAGAGCCGATCCCATACGTTTTGATGGCGAATAAGCTTCCGATAACCAAGCAGGTCGCGATGATGGTAATCACTAAATTTCGGGTGGTTTTTATTCGGATCGTTTTTAAATAATCAATTTGGCGACTTGGTGCTTTCGTGATCGCATTGTCTGTCTTCATGTTTTTATAGGCCCTATCACATTGTGGACAAGTTCGTAAATGATCTTGGATCCATTCGTTTGTTCTTTCATGGGTCAATCCTTCAATATAGCTTGGCAAAAGATCGAGTATAATGTCGTGTGTCGTTTGTTCATCCATCGTTTTCCATCTCCTTTCTCAGTTTTTCTTTAGCGCGATAAAAAGTCACTCGTGACCAGTTTTCAGAATGTTCCATGACTTCTCCGATTTGAGCGAAGCTTAGATCTCCATACATCCGCAAATAAATGACTTCCTTTTGTGCTTCGCTCAGCTTACGGATCGCTTTGAGCAAGCGGATTTTATCGACTGGATCGACTTGAGCGCTGGCGATCATGGAATCATCTAGATCAATCGTAGATGGATGCTTGCGAAGATAGGCGGCATACAATCGTTTAGCGATGGAGCAAAGCCATGTAGAGACTTGACAAGATCCATCGTATGATTTTAAAGAGCGATACGCTTGATAAAACGTTTCTTGCGTCAGCTCTTGAGCGATCGATTCATCATGACAGTTCGAAAGCAAAAATTTGTAGATGAACTGGGCGTATTGCTTATAAACGTGTTCGAATGATTCCATCTTCTTTCTCCTTTCACTCATTTATGTTGAAAAGGCCCTATTTCGTTACAATTATTTTAATATTTTTATTTCATTCGCAAAAGAAGTGTTATGAAATAAAATCGCATGAATGATATTTCAAACACGCTTTTGTTTTGATGAATTTCTCAATGGATCTTGTAGAATAAAGCCATCAAGAGGAGGAAAGAACAATGAAAAAAATCAAACAGCAAGAAATCATGCAGCGCTATATCGCATCGCGCTCAAGGGATATATATATATATGGAGTGTTCCCACTTACTCAAACACAGCGAAAAGCCCGATCAAAGCGTTCGCATTCCCCGCAATCTTAAAACTATGTGGACTTGAAGATGAATAATTCAAGTCCTTTTTTATTTCATTTTAATTTTGTGTTCGCTCAAGTTCGCCTTTTGCGAATGGAATTTTAAATTCTACAGAAACTATTCCTGTTTTTCAATCGAGTCTACATAATGTATGCAAGATATGAAGGGAGATCATTATGGAAACGAACGCATTATGAACACAACCTGTTTCAAAACTATTATTTCATCTTGCTTTGCCGGCGATTTTCGCGCAGCTCGTCACTCTTCTTTATATCGTCACTCTTCTTTATAATTTGGTGGACCGTATCTTTATTGGGCCAATGAGCGATGGAATGCTGGCAATAGCCAAGGTTGGATTATGCGCTCCTATCGTAACGATCATCACAGCCTTTACGAATTTATTTGGACGTGGGGGAGCGCCTTTAGCCACGATCGTAATGGAAGAAGAGAAGTATCAAAAGGCGGAACATTATTTAGTAACGACATTCATCTCATTGATTGGGACTGCATGCATGTTGACCTTGATCGTTTCCATTTTTAAAAAAGAAATCTTATTGGCATTAGGGGCTAGCGAAGCTACCCTTCCTACGCGCTTGACTATATTTCGATCTATATTTTGGGAACACTTTTTATTCAGCTTGCGGTGGGCATGAACGACTATATCACGGTGCAAGGATATGCGAAGGATCGGAAAGATCGTGGAAACCGTTAATTTGCAAGGAGAATTCGTCTATATGGCAGACTCCCTTCCAGAAGACGCATGCGCGATCATTGTCTCATATTCTGGAGAAACACCGATTTATAAAGAGGTGATCGCTTCTTTAAAACAAAAAAAGATCCCGATTCTCGGGATCACGAATATTGGCGACAATATGGTATCATAAGCAAGCGAAATTGTCCTTCATCTCTGTACCCGGGAAAAACTTTATTCCAAGATCGCTACATTTTCAGCGGATACTTCGATCGAATATTTGTTGGATGTCCTTTTTGCGGGAGTGTTTTCGTTGCATTGTAAAGAATATTGGGAGACAAAGATCGAACGCTCTTCCAAGATCGAGCGTGGCCGTTTTTCTTCAATCAGATTGCTTAAAGAAGATAAAGAAGAATCGTAAAAAAAGAAGCACTTTATGGCTTCCTTTTTAAATACTTATGCTTTTTTGATTTGGTGCAGTTTATTGTTCAAGTCGATGATTTGTTCTTTCGAGAGCGCTTTTGACATTCTTAACGCCGTCTCAACTGGGAATCCCATCATCATTTCCATCATATCTGTGGATTCTTCTCCTTCTGGTCTTTCTCCTAAAAGAGAGCCCATGCCTTCTAATACTGGCTTTAATAGAGCGGCTGCTTCTGGAACGCTAAAGATTTCACCGAAAGAGTCCATGATCGATAGATAGCCTTCTTTTTCTACGCCATCATTGAACCAGTTGTGCACGCTTCCGCCCACCACAATGTAATCTGGATTCTTTTCTTCCACTTTGCGGATCTTCATCGTATCTGCGATGTTTTCATTCGATCCTACAGCTTTGATTTCATGTTCACCAGAAATTTCTACATTCCAACGGCAAATGTGATCAACTGCTTTTTGTGTTCCCATGTCTTTACCGTCTACGTACAAAGTCACTTCAGGCTCATTCGTATACACTTTGACTTCAGTCACTGGCTGTTCGCGATCGATATACCGTTTTTTCGTCAAATAAACAAATGGTTCTTTTGACAAGTACGCCTTGTAGATATAGAAGGAATCTTTTTTAGTCTTGCGATCGAAAGAAACAAGTCCTTTTTGGTTTCTTCCTGGAATGCCGCCTTCATTTCTCGCGTCGGCAGCGAAGTCGAATCCATTCCATACATGCATAGCCCACATCCAAGGACGTTCTGTGACCATCTTCAACATATGTTCGTGATAAATTGCTTGATAGTCTTCTGTATAGTCGCCACGACCTGGTTTTTCTGAATGGTATTTTGGATTGGCGTCTGCTCCAAATTCTGAGATTCCGATCGGAATATTTGGATACTTAGCGTGGAAATCATCGAACCAAGCATCGTTGTCTTCGATCTTTCCTGTATACCATCCAAAGTAATGGTTATAGCTTGTCGCATCTGGAAGAGATACTAGTGGAGATTCTGTACGAAGCATGCTTACGTGTGCCATCACGGTTTTACGAGTCGGATCGAGCTCATGGACAAGATCATTGAGTTCTTGATGGTTTTTCAATAAGTCTTCGCTTTCTCCTGCAATCGTGATCTCGTTTGAAAGTCCCCATACAAAGATCGAAGGGTGATTGTAGTTTTGGATCACGAGTTCACGCATTTGTTCTTTTGTGTTTTCGTTTGCCGCCTCATTGGCCATATGACTAGAGATATATGGGATTTCAGCCCACATGATCAATCCGTTTTCATCGGCAAGATCATACCATTTTTGATCGTGCTGATAGTGCGCGCCACGGATCGTATTGGCTCCCATTTCTTTAAGAATAGCCATATCGGTTTCATGATGTTGGTCTTCAAGCGCATTTCCGAGATTTTCCCAATCTTGGTGACGAGCCGTACCGATCAATTGATAAGGATGTCCATTTAAGATAAAGCCTTTTTCTGGATCAATCTCGAATGTACGGAATCCAACGCGGATCGCAAGTTCATCCAGTTTGTCTTCTCCTCTTGATAGTGTCGCTTCCGCAGTATAAAGATATGGATCTTCAATACCATCCCAAAGATGAATATTTTCCATTGGGATATTGAACGATGCCTGATTATTTTGAATCACGCCTGTTTGGCAAGCGACCGTATTTCCTTCTGCATCCTTTACGCAAACGGTTACTGTATCGCCATCTTGTGCATTTTGTGTATAGGCAGCGACTTGAAGTTCGCCTTTACCATCTTCAAGTACAACTGGAGTTAAAGCAATTCCAGTTCCTCCATAATAATTAAGCGCAAAATGAGCTTTATTGACTTTGATCAAGTTCACATTACGATACAATCCACCATAGAATGTGAAATCTGCTTGTTGTGGGTACACTTCGTTGTTTGGCGTATTGTCGACTAAGATCTCAAGAGAGTTGCCATTTTTCAGCTCTTCTGTCAAATTGACGCGATACGTAGAATACCCGCCTTTGTGCTCAGCCAATTCTTTGCCGTTCAATACAACTTTTGATGTTGAATTCGCTCCATTCACTTCTAAATAAAGTTCTTCATTTTCATCAAGAGCAGGAATATCTAAAAGCTTGCGGTAGCTTGCTTGTCCTCTCCAATAATCGTTGCCGCCATCTGTTCCATCGATGGCATTCCATGTGTGTGGTACATTGATTTGTTCGACTTGATTGTTCCCATCGAGCTTAGAGAATGCCCAATCTTTATTGATATTTATAATTTGACGCATTTATTTACCTCTTTCTGGATCTGTTTGACCTATCGGAATTATAGCACTGCCAAACGTAAAAATATATGTAATCGGTTACATTCTACAATTTCACTTATTTTAGATTAAATTAAATATAATTTTAGCAATTTTCATTAAAAAAAGCCGATATTCGCGGCTTTTTTTGTTATTATTGGTTATTGCTCGAAGCATTTGCTGCATTTGTCGTCACAGCACTTTCTTCTTCCCGGATCGCGTCGATCGCAAGAACGATCATCAAAAGTACGAGCGAATCTTGATCATCTTCGTAATGGATCGCATAATGATCTGTCATATGCCAAAGTTCTTTATCGATCTTTGCGATCGTTTGTCCTTTATCGTTTTTCACGATATAATTCCAATTGAAAAAATCGCCTTCGACTTTCCACCCTTCATAGCTGACGCTCAGTTTTGGACGAAACAAAGAGACTTCTTTGCGGATTTCTCCAATTTTCTTTCCACTTTCAAACATTTCGAACGTCGGAAGCAATGCGATCATTTTTTTGTGAATCGAACCGATCGGCTTCCCTTTGGCGTTCTCGATTTTTAACGTCTTTGTGAGAGATGGTTTTCCAATCACACGATAAGCTAGATTTCCATTTTGGTTTTTGACATCAAATTTTCCGAATAGAGAAAACATTTTTTGAGCGATGTACAATATTTGCATATATAAACTCCTATCTTATTTAATGGTATTATAATCCTTTATTGGCGATTTGAAAAACAAAAGCCTTGCAATATATTTAATGATAAAATTGAATATTTCAATTTATGTTCCACGCTTTTCTAGCTGAATATGTTAAGATAAATACGATAAAGAAGGTGAAAAGCATGATGTTTTGGAATCGAAAAAAACAAAATCAACCGATCCAATATGAGAAGCCAAAGCCAGATGATGTTCGCATAGCCGCTCATTTTACAGGAATTGTCCAAGGGGTCGGCTTTCGAGTGGAAATGTGGAGGAGAGCGAATGAAATGCGCTTAAGCGGTTGGGTGAGAAATAATTTAGATGGCAGTGTCGATGCGAATCTGCAAGGAAACATCAAAAAGATCGATACGCTCCTTGAGCAGATGCAGCAGATTCCTAGGATCCAGATAGAGCGGATCGACACCCAGCAGATTCCTCTACAAGACAATGGACCTTTTGAAATGCTGAACTATTAAGGAGAAATTATGGAAAAGATAGCAAGTTTTACGATCGATCATATTGCCTTGAAACCTGGTTTTTATGTTTCTAGAAATGATCGATTCGATGGAATGAATATCACAACGTTTGATTTGAGAATGACTTCCCCAAACGATGAGCCGGTCATGAATACAGCTGAGATCCATACTCTTGAACATTTAGGAGCCACCTATTTGCGAAACGATCCCTTTTGGAAAGACAAGACGATTTATTTTGGTCCAATGGGATGCCGAACTGGATTTTATTTGCTTGTTTCGGGAACGCATTCATCCAAGGAGATGCTTTCATCTTTGATCGCTATGTTTGAGTGGATCAAGGACTTTGAAGGTGAAGTGCCTGGGGCGAGCCCAAAAGACTGCGGGAATTATTTAGATATGAATCTGCCAATGGCAAAATGGGTTGCTACCCGTTATCTCGAAGTTTTGAAAAACGCAACAGATTCGGAATTGGAGTATCCACATTGCGAATAAAAACTAGAGAAGTGATCTATTCGGCATTCATTGGCTCGATTCTTTATCTTGTGTTTGTTTTATTTTCGAATATTTTATACGTGGAAATGATCACATTCACATTGATCGTATTCTCGCTTTCATTTCCGATCTATACAGTCGTTTATGGAGCTCTTCTTTTTGGAATACTTCAGACCTTACTGAATGGACTGCTTCCTTGGAATGTGATGTATTTATGCATCTATCCACTGTACGCATTGATTACTTATGTATTCAAAAATATACTAGATGATCATCCGCTAAGGATCGCTTTTTATGGAATGTTTTTATCGTTTTTGATGGGACAATTGATGGAGCTCCCATTTCTCTTTTTCAGTAAAACGATCACGATCGCTTATATCCTTTTAGGTCTTAAAACATCTATCATTCAATCATTGATCACTTTTTTAGAGTTTCTATTTTTATTTGACCCTGTAAAACGGATATTGATCCAAATCAGAAAGGAATTGTTATGAAAAAGAAATGGCTATTTGCTTTGATCGCTCTTTTATTGATCGTTGGGATCCTCTTGATTTCAAAACTTGGGAATACACCTTCCGATCCGAGTGCGAAACAAATTCATATTCAAGTTGTCGATGAAACGGCAGAACCAGACAAAACAATTTTATCTCAATCGTATTCTACGAACTCTAAAACATTAAAAGAGTTTTTAGAAACTGAAAAAGAGCTCGAAGCCAAGCTTGAATCGGGATCGTATGGAACGATCCTTCAATCAATCAAAGGCTTGGATCAAGATATGGATAAAGGGCCTTGGCTCATATATGAATCCAACAAAAACCCTTCTTGTAAAGAACAAGGGGCTTGTCCTGTCATGGATGAGATTCTTCTCAAAGACCAAGATGAATTCATATTCAAACGGATCCAATCATTTTAGAAGGTTATCCCTTCTTTTTTTATTTACAAAAAAATGACCAGAAAGCATACACTTTCTGGTCTATTCTAGAACCGGCAGCGTCCTATTCTTGCAGGCGCTAAGCCAACTACCTTCGGCGATGGAGTGCTTGACTTCTGTGTTCGGGACGGGAACAGGTATTTCCACTTCTCTATCACCACCGGATCTTCTTCTCGATCGATCCCTCAAAACCGGAAAAATCT
>Ga0209064_1000655_pt1 | contig 73626 bp, 92 predicted proteins | sample Inofromicrocosms_FD_187498 | JGI IMG/M metagenome (GOLD analysis project Ga0209064, IMG submission 187498) | Mouse cecum microbial communities from Vienna, Austria - Inoculum for glucosamine and mucus D2O microcosms (SPAdes) (version 2) | ecosystem: Host-associated > Mammals > Digestive system >...
ATCCAGCAGTTAAACCGTTTGGTATATCTCTCTCCTCCGTATTCGCGGCTAAACTGAAGAATTTTCGACTTGTCAAGCAATTTTATTACCTGACCATAGAGCGGCTGTCCGCTAAAATGACTACTTTTGGGCATAGTTTAGAAAATGTTTTGGCGAACACAAACTAAACTAAAAGGACTGACTCCTGCAATAGGTGCCAGTCCTAATTTTGTTTTGCCTCAAAAAGTTTTATCGGACAGCAATAATTTGATTTCGTCGGTCGGCACACCATCGACAATGTAAAGAGGATCGTTGGCATTGACCGTCGACATACCTCTGACACGGATAGCACCACCTCCGCCGGGAGCGGCATCTGTCGTAATCGACACACCAGGCAGACGCCCCTGCATAGAATTGATGATGCTTCCGGAGTTCTCACTTATGGGTTGCTTCATATCCATCACAGACACCGCACCGGTAAGGTCTGCCTTCCTAACCGTCTGATAGCCCACAACAACAATTTCGTCGAGTGCCTGTGCATCCTCTTCAAGAAGCACACGCACCTGGGGTTGCGCGTCAACAACCTGCTTGCGGTAGCCTATATAAGTGACTGCGATTTGTGAACCTTGGGGCACGGTGATGGTAAAATTACCGTCAATATCCGATGCCACCACCGTTTGCGGATTGGCCACTGACGAAACCGTGGCTCCAATCAATGGCTCATCGTCTGTAATGCTCCAGACCGAACCATGCACAGTTATGTCCTGTGCCTGCGCGTAAACCGCCATGACAAGCATTAGCAACGCGCTCAGGAGTGTTCTTTTCATGTTATGTGAATAATTGGTATTAGTTGATTTTGCAGCAAAATTAACGCTTACAGGCCTCAGATGCCTATAAGCGTTGTTGCGCGGGCTATAAATAATCAAGCCATGCACGTTTTGTTATATCAAAAGCGTCAAAAATAGAAGCCTCAGGAGGTCTGCGACAATTGTGTGCGCAAATCAGACGGAGTCATGCCGAATGTGTCGCGGAAACATTTTGTGAAATAGGCCGGTGTTGAGAAACCAGTTTCATAGGCAATCTCACTAATCGATTTTTCAGTGGTGGTCAACAATGAACGGGCCTGTTGAAGGCGTAGGTTCCGCAAAAGCTCAACTGGTGAATAATTGGTGAGCGCTTTAATCTTACGGTAGAACTGCGACCGGCCAAGCCCCATCTGGCCGGCAAGTGAGTCAACACTCAGCTCAGGATTCGACAATTCCTTTTTTACAATCGTAAGAAACCGGTTATAGAACTCACTGTCGATATCAGCTCCGGCAGATGAATCGGGCGACGGTGCTATCGCCAACGCCATATCGGCAGAAGCCGCCTTATCAGCGGCCACGGCCTTCAGAACACTTTTAGATTGCCATATATTATCAATCCTGCGGCGGTTGGCTATCAAACTTCCGCACCGGGCAAGCAACACATCATGGGAAAACGGCTTAGACAGGTAACCGTCAGCCCCGCTGACATATCCCTCTATTCTCTGTTCATCCATTGCACAGGCTGTCAGCATTAAAAGGGGGATATGGGAGGTTGATATTTCACCCTTTATTATGCGACAGCATTCCATACCGTCCATTTCCGGCATCATAACATCGCAGATTATAAGATCCGGAACGAATTTAGATGCCATTCTCACCCCTTCCTTTCCATTGGCCGCACGTATCACCCGGTAGTCATCTTTGAGCAATTCTGTGATAAACAAACGCATATCCGCGCTGTCATCAATAACCAACACCAACGGGCGACTGTCTGATTTATCCACCAGAACAGTTGACTCGTCAACGCATTGCGTTGACGAGTCTCCCATATGGGAGACCATGGCCAGGCCTTCAATCGCCGACAACTCAGTGGCAATATCCTCTGAAGATATCATAGGTTCTGCTCCTGACACCTCTTCCGACACATGCCTTACAGGAATCTCGACGGTGAATACAGAACCTTTGCCTTGTGTGCTGCTTATTTCTATACGGCCGCCATGCATCTCAACCAGCGACCTCGAAAGCCACAAACCTATGCCCGATCCATTCGGGCGTATCTTCTCAACCTGATAGAAATTGTCAAACACACGATCAATCTCATCTGAAGAAATTCCGATTCCGGTATCTGCCACTGAAAATTGCAACATTCCGGCAGCGCATTCAGCCGAAAATGAAATGGTTCCATTATCAGGTGTGTATTTAAACGCGTTTGCAAGCAGATTAAACACTACCCTTTCGATTTTTTCTATATCAACCCCCAATCTAAAATCATCTTTGTCAGAGAAAACGACATTGAATTTAATATGACGTTTCATGGCCAAAGGCTTGAACGACTGTAGCCATTCCGATGCAATCTGCCTGAAATCCACTTCCCGTGGCGACAGTTCCAACCTCCCGCTATCATATTTGCGGAAATCAAGCACCTGATTGATTAATCTCATCAGGATTCTGACATTTTTATTTGCCAGCTGCATCAAGGTGTGTTGCTGGGGTGTGAGATTCGATGCCGAGGCCAACTGCGCAACGGGTTCTGATATCAAAGTCAGAGGTGTGCGCAGGTCATGCGACACATTGGTGAAAAATGCCAGCTTCGACTGTGTTGCAGTGGCAAGCTGCTCATTGAGCTTTTCCTGCTTGTCGCGTTCCTCCTCGAGCAATCTGTTTTTTTCCTCCAGCACAACGCGGTGACGCCGGTTGCTCCAGAATGTGCGCAACAGCATGAACACCATAAAAAACATCAGCATCAGAATAACCAATGTTGCATAAAACAAGGTTGTCTGCGAAGAGTGTTGCTGCCAATACCGGTCAACCTGCGTTTTCAGCATATGCATTTTAGCGGTTTCCTCACTAAGTGATGCATTCTGCAACAACAAGATGTCGGCATTCGTCAAGTCAACAGCAGATGCCAGCGGAAGCATCTCATCTTTCGGATAAGGCTTCCCTTCAAGAATATCGAGTGCACGGCGGATTAGCCTATGCCCCTCGGTCGGATATAAAAACGTGGCGTCGATAACACTGTCGGCCACAGCTTTTATCCCGATTTCCGGGGCAGCATCAATACCTATGATTTTAATGTCACCACGACCAAGCCTATTTGCCGCTATAGACGCCCCTATTGCCATGCGGTCATTGTGGGCATATATGATATTGGTCTGAGGATAGAGCTGTAACAATGAATCCACCAATGGAACGGCATCTTCCTGGTTCCAACGGGCCCAACCTGATGCCAGCATATTGAGACGTGGCAGACTGTCAACAACCGTTTTAAACCCTTCGTGACGTTCCGCAGCAGGAGACGAGCCTTCCAGGCCTTTGATTTCTATGATATTTCCCTCCCCTTCAACAAGATTGGCCGCATACAAGCCGGCAGAATGGCCTAACCCCACATTATCCACACCGATACGCGCCGTATAGGTGTCGCCTTCAATATCCCTGTCGAAGATAACCACCGGAATGCCGCTCTTATATATCTCCGCCACAACAGGCGTCAGCGACTTTTCTTCATTAGGCGCCACAATTATTATATCAAAACCATTATCCACAAAATAACGCAAATCGGCAATCTGCCGGTGGCTGTCATCATTGGCCGACCTGATTTCCACCTCGACATCGCTGTGGAACATCATCTCCCGCTCTATCTCTTCATTCATTTTCGAGCGCCAGTCGTCGCTGCTGCATTGCGACACACCGATGCGATAGGTCTTTTTCTGGCCACAACCCGGCAACATACAAAGCGATAAGAAGACCAATAATATTTTTAAAACTATTTTCATGATATTACAACCTCAAAATTGACACATGTCAAGCGCCGGTTCAGATTCATACCAGCTTGGTGACCGACGGTGTAAAGTTACCGATTTTATCATAAAAAATCCGCTTTCAATAGCAAAAATAGGTCGATGCAACATCTGTTATACCCTATGCTCCGATAATTATATCGGAAGGCCGGCTTTTTATATTAGCTTTGCGACAGAAAATTTCCAATAGCATGAAAAATATATTTAACAGAAACTTTTTAGCCATTATGATGGCTTCGTCAACAGCAATCAGCGCTAACGCAGCATCTGAAGGCGTTAAGATTGAGCATCTGGGTGTAAACAACACCCTTGTCAGGGTAGAATCAGATGGAAAATATCTGATGATGCCTGTGCAGGAATCAAATGATGATGCCACAGTCAATGTAGTGGTCGACGGGAATCTGGAACGTACGATTTTCGTACGCCTTGCAAAAAGCAAAGTCGACTATACCGTGCCTTTCGACCTGACACCCTATAAAGGTCACGATGTTATTCTCAACATTGTGACCTCGCAAAGTCGCTCTTCTGTGCGTGATGCCCAAGATGATGCATGCTGGGGCAATTTCAGCGTAGCCGACTCGTTCAATACTGATAACCGGGAAAAATATCGTCCGGCTTTCCATCATGCCCCAAAATACGGATGGATGAACGATCCCAACGGCATGGTATATAAAGACTGCGTATGGCATCTGTATTACCAATGGAATCCCTATGGCTCAAAATGGCAGAACATGACATGGGGACATGCAACATCAACCGACCTGATTAATTGGAAGCAGATGCCGGCAGCCATCGAACCAAACGGCCTCGGAGCCGTGTTCAGCGGAAGCTGTGCCCTCGACCCCCGGAACACTTCAGGATTCGGCAGCAACTCCATTGTGGCTTTATACACATCGGCTGCCACAAGCCAGGTGCAAAGCCTCGCCCACAGCACCGACAATGGAAAAACATTTGAAATATATCCCGGGAACCCCATTATAACCCTTGACAGTGAAGCCCGCGACCCGAACATATTCTGGAATCACCACACCGGAGAATGGAATATGATGTTGGCACATGCCCTCGAACACGAGATGCTTGTGTTTGCATCTGAAAACCTCAAAGAATGGAATCTACGCAGCTCTTTCGGGAAAGGGTTTGGTGCACAAGGTGGTGTTTGGGAATGTCCGGACCTTTTTGAACTGACAGTTGAAGGCACCGGTGAAAAGAAATGGATGCTCATATGCAACCTTAATCCGGGCGGACCTTTCGGAGGAAGCGCAGCACAATACTTTATCGGGGATTTCGATGGCACAACGTTCACTCCGGATACCGATGCCGACGGCAAAGTGCCGACAAAATGGATGGACTTCGGCAAAGACCATTATGCAACCGTAAGCTGGAGCGACGCGCCCCACAACAGGCGCACCGTAATCGGATGGATGAGCAACTGGCAATATGCCGCAGAAGTGCCCACCATGCAATTCAGGAGCGCAAACACACTACCACGAGATATAACCCTTTTCCGTGCCGCTGACGGACAAATCTACGTTAAAACCCTTCCTGCTGCCGAGATAGAGGCTCTCAGGAAGAAAAGCATCCACTCATCCAAATCTTTCAGCGTAAATAAAAATTCCAGACAAATCGCTCTGCCATCTGCCAACAACGGCATTTGTGAAATCATCTTGAATATCGATGCGAAAAAAGCCGGTAACGTCACTTTGGAGCTGGGAAACAAACTGGGAAACAAAGTGACGATGATCTTCAATCCGGAGGAATCAACCATATCTTTCGACCGTCGCGAAAGCGGTATTGTGGACTTCAGCCAGGATTTCCCGGCTGTCACCGTAGCTCCTACTTTCTCAGATAAGAATAAACTTAGTCTCCGTTTATTTATCGACCGGTCGAGCATAGAACTGTTCGATACCGACGGCAAATTTGTAATGACCAACCTCGTATTCCCTCAAGAACCATATACAACCCTGTCGGTAAAATCCGACAACAAAGCTCAAATTTCAGGCTTACAGATTTTCCCTCTTAACCCAGCCTCATTATAAACTATTCCTATAAGTACAATAGTTCGGTAAAATTTGCATATTCAATTGAATATCAATAAGATGCAGCAACAATTCAATATCAATGCAAACTATTGTGTATCAGTGCGATACAGCTATGCCTGCTCAAAAATTACCGAACTGTTGTAAGTAAGTTGTAAAAATTATTTTCCAATCATAACCCTCAACATGGAAACATCCAAAACAATATCCACAGGCAAACGCAGCACAATCATGCAGCTTGTGCCTGTTATGCTTTGCTTTTTCGCCATGGGGTTTGTCGACCTCGTGGGCACAGCCTCCAACTACGTGCAGAAAGACCTCGGGCTGACCAATGCCCAGGCCAACCTGTTCCCTTCGCTTGTATTTTTCTGGTTCCTCATATTTTCGGTTCCGACCGGCATGATGATGAACCGAATCGGACGTAAACGCACTGTGCTGGTTTCATTGGTCATAACCGCGCTGTCGCTGATTGTGCCTATGTTCGGCGATTCATATATCATCATGCTTGCATCATTCTCACTTCTCGGCATCGGCAATGCTTTGATGCAGACATCACTGAATCCGCTTGTGTCAAATCTCATAAGCAGCGACAAATTAGCGTCCACACTAACATTCGGTCAATTCGTAAAAGCTATAGCTTCTTTCCTCGCACCAATCATCGCGGCATGGGGAGCAACAACCGCTATTCCTACATTCGGACTGGGATGGCGTGCGCTTTTCCTAATCTATGCAACCGTAAGCCTGTTGTCTATCGCAATGCTTGCAGCTACCCCTATCGAGGAAGAACGCCCCGACAAAGCCTCAGGTATAATAGAATGCGTTAAACTTCTGGGTAAGCCATTCATACTTCTCTGCTTCGTGGGAATAATGTGCCATGTAGGCATTGATGTAGGCACAAACACCACCGCCCCTAAAATCATCACAGAGCGCTTGTCACTTCCTATTGAGGAAGCCGGATTCGCCACAAGCATATATTTCATTTTCCGCACAGCCGGATGCTTCCTCGGAGCATTCATCCTCCGCAAAATGTCTGCAAAACTGTTCCTTGGCATCAGCGTTGTGATGATGCTCGCCGGTATGGTGATATTATTTGCTGCTGACACACTATCTGCAATCTATATGGGCATTGCCTTTGTAGGTTTTGGAAACTCCAACGTTTTTTCGGTGATTTTTTCCGAGGCACTTGTATCGGCGCCAAACGAAAAAAATGAAGTATCAGGCCTTATGATTATGGGTCTTTTCGGCGGAACGATATTTCCCCTGGCCATGGGCTATGCATCTGATGCTGTAGGTCAATGGGGTGCAGTCGCAGTTATGACCGTCGGGGTGGCATATCTGCTCTACTACACTTTCACCATCAAAAAAAGAGCATGACATGAATCCTACAATCTAACAAAACCAACAATAAAATTCAAAATATATCATGAACAACGATGTAGTAGTCGGAATGGGAGAAGCCTTATGGGACGTTCTTCCCGAAGGGAAAAAAATAGGGGGGGCACCTGCGAATTTTGCTTATCACGTCAGCCAGTTCGGACTTCCTAGCTGCGTGGTCAGTGCAATAGGAGATGACAAGCTGGGAGCTGAAATTCTTGAGAATTTCGATGAAAAAAAACTGACCCGCCTGATTGAAACAGTGCCATATCCCACCGGAACCGTTCAGGTTGAGATTGACCAGGCTGGTATCCCCCAATATGAAATCAAGGAGAATGTGGCATGGGATAACATTCCATACACCGCACGCCTTGAAACCCTTGCATCCCGCACAAAAGCCATCTGTTTCGGGTCACTCGCACAAAGAAGCGTGGTGTCGCGCACAACAATCAACCGATTCCTCGACGCAATGCCCGAAGGTGACGACCGTCTGGTTGTGTTTGACGTGAATCTCCGCCAGGGATTCTATAACAAAGAAATCCTATGCAATTCCATGAAGCGCTGCAATATCCTAAAAATCAACGATGAGGAATTAGTGACTGTAAGCCGCATGTTTGGTTATCCGGGCATTGATCTTCAAGACAAGTGCTGGATTCTACTCGGAAAATATAACCTCAAGATGCTCATTCTCACATGCGGCATCAACGGAAGTTATGTTTTCACCCCGGGAAATGTGTCATTCCAACCAACACCGAAGGTCGAGGTTGCCGATACCGTAGGAGCCGGCGACTCTTTCACGGCCGCCTTCATTTCAAGCATCCTCAAAGGCCAACCTGTGGCGGAAGCCCACCGCAAAGCTGTTGAGACCTCTGCATTCGTATGCACATGCCAAGGCGCGATGCCCACACTTCCCGACAGCCTCATAAACTAAACGAAAACACCAGACAACAACATCATATCCGGATTTTGGTACAAATCCCCCTCTCCATAGTCTGTCAAGTCACGGATGTTATTGCAAACAAGGCGTTGGTCTCTTCAATTGCGACCAACGCCTTGTTTGCATCCGGATATAGAGGATGTGTCAGTCATACTAATGCAATACAACGCATTATGCCTGGAATATAAGATTCCGCAAGAAGGCCATCATGGCTCTGCAATATGGCTGCTTAAATCAATCTGCTATGATTCACCCGTTTCTTCATCCCCGGAAGATAACTGTCGCAAACGCTCCCCTTTTGAGGTCTTTGCTCCGAGATTAACGATTTTACGGGCGGTCACAAGAACATTACCATTCCCTTCACACAGGCGTTTACGTGCACGTGCATAGGCTGTCTCAGCAGATGAAAGGGATTTCTCTATGTCATCAAGATCTGTCATGAAGTTGACAACCTTGTCAATCATTGTGCCGCTTAGACGGGCTATTTCCTGCACATTACGGTTCACCGCATCCTGCTTCCACAACTGTTCGAGCATTTTCAGAACTGAAATCAGATGCGTGGGAGAAGTCAACAAGACCCGTTTGTTATACGCCTCCTGCCATATGGCCGGTTCAAGATTCATGGTGGCAAGATATGCGCCCTCATTGGGGATAAACATCATCACGAAATCAAGACGTTTCTCTCCAACAAGATCCTGATAGCGCTTTTGGGCAAGTTCATCAATATGACGGCGCACAGACAATATATGCCGACGGGCGCTATCAGCAGTCATAGCAGCATTCTCCGAAGCATTAACATAGTCAATATACGCACTGAGGGATACCTTCGAGTCAATCACGACACACCTGTCATCAGGATAGAACACAACCACATCGGGGCGCAATCCTTGGCCATTATCACCAACCAGTCGTGTCCCGTCGGTATTAGTGGCCATCTGGGTCCGGAAATGCACCCCCTTGCGCAATCCTGACACTTCAAGAAGACGCTCAAGAATCATTTCTCCCCAATCGCCCTGCACTTTTGAATCGCCTTTGAGAGCCCTGGTCAAATCCTGAGCCTCTTTCCCTATGGTACGGTTCAGCTCCATGAGATTGCGTATTTCATTACGGAGAGAAAAACGCTCTTTAGCCTCATCGGAATAAGCATCATTGACGGCCTTGCGGAAACCCTCGATATCAGCTTTCAAAGGAGTGAGAATCTCCTGGATACGCAGCTCTGATGAGTGTTTGAAATGGGTTGCCTGCGCTGTGAAGATTTCATTAGCAAGATTTCGGAAACGGTCGGTAGCAGCCTGTTCAACCTTCTCACGCTCGTTTTCAGCGCGCAATGCCTGCTCCCTGAGCGAAACGAGCGAAGCATTCAAAGCCGCGGATTCGGCTTTGAGTGTAGAAGCCTCAACCCGCAGGGAATCTGCCGTGGCACGCTCCTTCTCAAGCCTCGCGCGGAGGTCTTCCATCGCGGCATCGCAACGGCGCTGTTGCACTATCAACAGAATAAACAACACCAGCGCCACAATGCCGAGTATGGCTATGGCAACAATCATATGTGGTTTATCAGGAACGGGGATGAACAATAACCTGCAATGCGTTATAAGCACGTTCTGCTTTCGCACGGGCAGCAGCTACCGTTTCATCAGTGGCAAGAATCACAGCCATGCGGCGATGCCCTTTGATTTCAGGTTTCCCGAATATACGCATCTGCACCCCCGGTTCACGCAGAACATTTTCAAGATTGTCAAACTCTATGCAATTAGTATCCCCTTCTACTACAACAGCTCTTGAAGCAGAAGCACCGAGGAAATGGATTGAGGGTACGGGTAACCCAAGCAATGCACGTGCATGTAGGGCGAATTCACTCAAATCCTGAGAAATCATTGTAACCATGCCGGTGTCGTGCGGACGGGGTGACACCTCACTGAATATCACATGGTCATCTTTCACGAATAACTCTACCCCGAAAATGCCATATCCCCCCAATGCATCGGTGACTTTACGGGCTATTTCCTGAGCCTGTTTCAAAGCGGCAGAATGCATCGGTTGCGGCTGCCATGACTGCCGGTAGTCACCATTGACCTGTATGTGGCCTATCGGCTCACAGAATGTTGTCCCGGAACAGGAGCGCACAGTCAGCAAAGTTATCTCATAATCAAAATCAACAAAGCCTTCCACGATAACACGACCGGCTCCGGCCCTTCCTCCCTCCTGAGCCTCTTTCCATGCAGCTTCAACATCTTCAGGTGTTCGGACTGTGCTTTGCCCATGACCGGAAGAACTCATGATAGGCTTCACCACACACGGGATGCCAATCTCTTCAATCGCCGCTATATATTCATCGTGGGTTGATGCGAATCGATATGGCGATGTGGGTATGCCAAGCTCCTCTGCAGCCAGACGGCGAATCCCCTCACGGTTCATAGTCAGCCATGCCGCCCTGGCTGTAGGAGTTATATGATAGCCCTCTTCCTCCAATTTCAAAAGCTCAGGAGTAGCGATAGCTTCCACCTCAGGAATGATGTGATCGGGGTGTTCAAGCTCAATAACCCGGCGAAGTTCCTTCGGGTCGAGCATATTGAACACATGGCTGCGGTGAGCCACCTGCATGGCGGGGGCGTTAGCATAACGGTCACACGCCACAACCTCAATTCCATAACGTTGAAGTTCCAAAGCCACTTCTTTTCCAAGTTCGCCACTCCCCAGAAGAAGCGCTTTGCGACCAACCGGGGTCATTACCGAGCCAATTTTTGCCATAGTCAATAGGGTATTTCTACTATATGTGATTGATTCCTTTTTTACACTACAAAGTTAGAATTTTTTCACGATATCCGCAACATGCCCCTATCCACCACACCAATATCCCAACTACATGCCGACAGGCAAAACAAATACCAGAACACAATTGTTAAATAATCAAAACGATTCAAAAGCAACCAATGGCAGTCAACCTCTGTATCGGCAGCAGCATCGACCGGGCAACCAGAAGGTTGCTCACAATGCTCCACTGGCTTGTGCTTATTTCTTCAGGCGCACTGGTAGGATGGATAACCCGCGACACCCTTGAAGGCACAGTGTTTCTACAAAGCCGTCATTACATGACCTTTCAATTGTGGGTTTGCCTGTTTTTTCAAATCGACATAATCGTTGAATGGATTGTTGCCCCGAAAAAACGGGCATATATTTGGCGTCATATATTTTTCATTCTTGTGAGCATCCCCTATCTAAACATTATAGAGATGGCAGGGATCCACCCCTCTCCTACCGCACTTTATTTCCTCTGCTTTTTGCCCATGATAAGGGCGGCTTTCGTGCTGGCCATGATTACAGGCGCACTGACACAAAGCCGGGCCATGAGCACATTCTATGTCTATCTGATATGGGTGATAGTGTCTTTATTCTTCGCATCACTCATGTTTTTTGAGGGGGAGCATTATATAAATCCTCAAGTCGACACATTCTGGACTGCTCTGTGGTGGGCATGTATGTCTATGTCAACCGCCGGATGCAACATAACTCCGGTAACAACCACAGGCACCGTTCTCGAAGTGTTCCTATCTGCCGAAGGGATGATGCTCATTCCTGTCTTTACAGTCTATATAACCAAAGCTGTACTTGGGTCTGCAAAAACGTCATAAACAATCAAACAACCCAGAATAATTATAACAAAAGGCGCCGCACATAAGCAACGCCTTTCAGAAACCTTTATAATAAATAAGGTGCAAACAAGGCGTTGGCCAAATTGACACAACGCCTTGTCTTTTACATAATGATCACTTTGTTTTCATTAACAATATAAAAGCCTGCTGCCAGGCCGGAGATCACATTGCGTCCGGCCACGACTTCTATATTGCGCACAAACCGCCCGTCAAGAGTATAAATCGGGTAGGACGCATCCGCAGAAGCATCAACTACAAGGTCACTGCCTTCTCCTCGGATATACAACTCGGCGCCATCCTCGTCAACACCCTCAATCCCGGATACGACGTCTAACGACACAATTCTCGAAAACAACGATTCCGTATCCTTGTATGACGTTGCCTTGACCCTGTAATCCACTTTTCCGGTATTGTTGAACAAATCGATAAAAGTGACTGTAGAGCCGGCTTTATAATCCTTTCCAAACTCTTTGGTTGCAACCTCTACCCAATGCCCATTATTGAGACGGCGCTGAATAGTATAGAATTTACCGGTTTCCCCGTTATGGTCATAGAAAGTCAGGATATTGCGTTCCCCCTGCCTGATTACCTGAGGAAGAGGAGGCGCGATTTTCCATACATGGGGATATTCCCTGGAACGTGTAAAGAACGGACGCGACTGGAACTCTGCAAAAACCTTCCCTGCCGGAGTGAGCTTGCCTCCAATCTCTATACTGCGGGCATCTTCCACCCAATTATAAAACGAATGACGCTCTATATACTCACAATCGTCAAATGCCTGCAACATATCCTTCAACCATGCAACCTGCTTGTCTGAATTTGCCTTAGTGTGGGGACGTTTAACCTCAGATGTATTGCCATTCTCATCATAAACCACATTAAATTCGGCATCCAGTTTTGTGCCTTTAGCATCGGGCCATGATTCATTTGTCCAGTTTGCGCCGTTATTCCACTCTGTAATCCACATCGGACGACCGCCATAGCTGTTTTTGCACTCATTTTCGATATTCCACGTCAACCCCTCTCCGTTTTGGCTGTTCCAATACATATGTGTCGCCACAAAATCCACACGATAGTTCAATGAATCAGCCATCGCCATAAACTTCTTCAGCCAATCTTTATTTATGCTATCTGGAGCCGGGGATCCGAGCCTCAGACCAGACTGGAAGAACTCAGGCCATCCGACAATCCCCGAATAAACCGAAATATTTGACTGGTCAGTGTGGTCTGGCTCATTATATCCAAGGAGATGACTTACATTAGTCCGTGAATTGATATTCGAGAAACTATCCCAGCCATGGTGATGGCGCATAGGCACAAATTCAGAATCTTCCCAAGATTCATCTCCTCCGCCCCATGTATTATACCATCCGGAATTTGTTAAATCAGCCAGCCCTTTGTTGCATATGCCTTTCTTGCCGACCCAATCCCAACGGCAAACTCTTATGAACGATGCGAATTCCAATCCTTCCGGCAATTCCGGCACTAAAAGATCAGCCTCATCGGCAATGAACACGCGAGAATATCCCGAACCGTTATCATTATTGGCCAATGTGCACATATACCCCTTCTTCAGCTTGAAAGAACGGATGTTATTATTGAAACCTTCCAGCTTTTCCTCTTTAAGGTAAGATTTCTTGCCCAAAAGTTTGCCACGATAATACACATCTTGCTCACAGCTACGCGATTCACCACCGTAATTAGCCTCAGTATATATTGTAAGGGGAACACCCCATCCATCCGGAATGATTACCGAGCCATGACCATAAACAGAAAGCCGGTCGGCAGCATTGTCAAACGGACGTCCGTCGATTGTTATATTCTTCAGATACTCAGACCTTACTATTGACGGCTTGCAACCCGGCATATAAAGGCATACATCAGAACCGAACATGCTGATTTTGCTATTCATCATCGGCACTTCGCCTGTCAGGATAAGCTGCGCCGTACCTTTCAAGGTTACATCGAGGTTTATCGCCGACGGAAGCGTGGTTGTTCCGCCATCAAGGATAATCCGCTCATTTTCGGCTGAAAGGTCAATGAACCTTGCATAAACAGTGGTGTTTCCAGTCACCGGGACATTGAAGTCAAACAATGTGTTATAATCGGCATCTGCATACCAACCTAAAAATACATAGCCGTCTTTCTGCGGATCTGCCGGACGGATGATACTGTATGACATCCCTTTTTCAAAAATCTGTGCAGGTATTTCGGCTGCCCCATCCGTATCAAAAGTCACTTTCGCCACACCGGCAACCTCTGTAACAGAGAACTTGCCGGCAAGACTGCGGTCTTGTGGAACCGGCGTCTGCCATGTCATGTAATATGTGCCATCCGACGGAATCTCGAAAATGAATCTGAAGTCAAGGGCATTTCCGTTGTTATCCCATTTTGGCACAGTCAGAGTCTGTGAGCCGTATACTACGCCCGTACCATCACGTTTGTCGCTAATTCCGAAAACCGTCGACACGGCATGGTTCATATTCAGGCATGAGGCCTCAAAACGATAAAACTTGCCTGCCTCCAATGTCAAAGGATAGGAGAACACTGCCGATGATTCGTCGTGGGTCACAACGCGTCCTACCGGCAGATTATCACGATAACGGTTCTTGTAATTGTTGGAGGTTTCGTCAATGGCCTGCATCCATTCCAGACCAGGGTCAGAACATGCCCATCCGAAATCCGAAGGCACATCAGTTGTAGTCCCGATGCCATTGCCATCCCAGCCCGCCATAAGGTTTGTGTTGTCTGCCGCAAACATTGAGAATGATGCAGTTGCGACAAACGCCGTTGCAAACAGGCCCGACAGAACCTGCTTGCCTGTGAAAAAGTTTCTCATGCGAAGAAGATAGTGTTAATGATTAAAAGAATTGTTTAAGCTCTGACACAAAAAGAATTCCCTATCAAAACGCCTATATGTTCGTATGAAATCGGCTACAAAGATAGCCCCCAAATCCCAATAATCCAAATTCCGGAATCTGTTTTACAACACACCACATGATGCCTGACCCGCTAATCTTCCAGACAAATCGGCTAAAAATGACAAACAACCGGCTATATACTCCTGAATAGCAAGGCAATAACAACATCATCTCTAGACACCCACAACATTAATCACCTACATTGAACGGCCTGAAAACATCTCAAAATCCTTTTGAAGAAAAAGTCGAGATGACTTGCTATTTAAAACCAAACATCCTCAAATAAGCTGCATCATTTTGGCGATTTTGCAAGCCTCAACCGAATTTTTCACTTGGAGCTTAGCCAGTATTTCCTGCCTATGACGACTGACTGTATTCTTGCTGATAGATAATATCTCTGCAATGCCGGAACTCGTTTTTCCTGCAGCGATAAGTTTCAGAACCTGCTGTTCTCGTTTGCTGAGAATTGATATGTCTTTTCTCGTGCTCAGCTCTTCCGTAACCCCGGAGAGTGAATTGACTACCCTACTTTTACCGGCAAAATCAAAGGTCAGACAACCATATAGGCATAATGCATAACAAACCGCGCCTGAATCGGCTGAACATATATAATACATCCGGTGCAGAATATCAACGAGTTGTCCTTCGGCATTCCTGATGCGAAGTTTCGATGCAAGATAATAATTAGAACGGGACTTTCTTGGAATGTGCCGTAAATAATGGAAAAACAGCAATTCAGCAAGATATTTCTCTTCCCGCTCCGTTTCAGTCATCAAATCTAAAATAGCTTTTTCCCAAATGGAGTCTTCATGCCTATAGCCTTCAACACCTAAAACAGCACCAAACCTCCCTGAGAATATCGTGCTCGTATTATTCTTTATGTCACTGACAACCGCCACAACATTCTCTATCTCTGCTATACACTCCGCATAACGTAGCAATCGTTGTAAATCAGGCTCTAATGTCTTTAATGATTGATTTTTAAGAAGCCGGTCAATCTTTGGTCTGTTGCTCATGTATCAAAAAATGGTTATTTATAGCCATTGCACATTGTTCAACAATGGGTTAACTTTGCGAAGTTAATATTTCAAAATGGTTATCCAGCCATTACGTAGAAATAAAAAACTCTAAAACCATAAGATATGAGGATTAAGCTATTGTATCTCACCTGTTTCATTGTGACAAGCCTCCCGCTTGGCGCACAGACCCTCGATAAAATGAACTGGTTTAACGAGCCGGAACAATGGAGTATATCAGGCAATAGGCTGTCAATGACAGTGACTCCGAAAAGTGACTATTGGCGTATTTCCCATTATGGGTTCACTGTTGATGATGCGCCGTTTTATTACAGCGAATACGGTAGAGAGTTCGAGGCCAAGGTTAAAATATCCGGCGATTACAAAGTCCGTTTCGACCAAGCCGGGATGATGATACGTATAGACCACGAAAACTATATTAAAGCCGGTATCGAATATGTGGATGGCAAATACAATCTAAGCACTGTGGTTACGCATCACACATCGGATTGGAGCGTAATCGCACTGGAGCGACCCGTCGAATCGGTATGGATTAAGGCCGTGCGCCGCATGGATGCGATTGAAATCTTCTACTCATTCGATGATAAGGAATATATACTCATGCGCAACGCATGGATGGAGGCAAATCGTCCTGTGAAGGTCGGCATGATGGGAGCATGTCCCGACGGAGATGGCTTTAAAGCTACATTCTCCGATTTTTCAGTAAAACATCTGCCAGATGCAGTGAGAACCAAATGGCTCGAAACAAACAACTGATTACTTGGGTCTACACAAGAAAAGAGAGGGGCTCTCACGAGTGCCTCTCTCTCCATTCATCACATTATGCTTACATTAAGTTTAGCACGCTCGTAAGCATTTGATTATACAGGAGTTACAAGAGGCACAAAGCTCTTTGACAACGATTTTGGCGTTTTGGACAATTTGGACAATAATTTCGCACTGAAAACGGCACTTCGCTTATGGCGGCAAACTATAATCCGACAACTGCACTATCATTATCTTAAATTCTATTAGTTCAAGTTTAAAACCGATTCCGAATCAAGCCGGATAGACCTGCAAAGCATTGCCATGACAGGACACTTTCATCGTGCCACATGCACGCATCTTTTCATTCCCCACGTCAGCAAAAGAGTATGGCATGAATGTGTATTCAACCACCCCGTATTTATACCCAGACGCATAGCCTGTAAAATGAACCATCTTGCAACACTTTCCGTAAGAATCCAAAACCTTCATATTTGGCAGTTTCATAGACCGATATCCGGTTGTGCAGGCAAAAGTTGATGTTGGAGAGAATGTTGCGTAATCCAGCAGCGCGGCGGCCGTAGGTGATGAATGATGCGGAATCTTAACCAGTATTGGTTCATGGAGACTCTTTGCGTGTAAATTTGCAATCGCCGGGTTCTCGATGTCACTGCACAACAAAAAGCGGAATGCGCCAACCTCAAGACAAAGCGAGATGCATAGCTCGTTCTTTTCAATGACCTGCTCTCTGGCAATACGATGGTTAATGGTTGGAGATGCCGGAGATAATGCCATTACGTTGACCGGAACCTCATCCGTATAACCCACAAGAGAAAACGATTCAACTTCCATCCTATGCTTAGGGCATACACATACTGTGTTATGGCATATTTTATGCTTTTCGTTCATGGCAGCTATTTTAGCAACTATCAGCTTATCACCTTTGTTATAGTTCACCATATCGAAGGATTTACCATTGACACCTTGGGGTAACAGGAATTTGGTTGTGTCATCGCAGAATCCGGAAATGATGGAATCCATATCAAAACTATGGTCGTGGTCGGGATGTGACCAACATAGCAAATCCACGTGTCCTACACCAAGCCTTTGCAATATACATACCGTTTCATTATGCATACGGTATTTGAAACTATCTATAACACATGTGTATAGAACTTTGTCACCATCGCATATGCATACCACCACACTTTCCCCACACGAAGGATAACCTACTATAAAGAACTTTACACATAACTTCGACTTATCCGACAGCAACCTATCCATTCAATCTTCAATCAGAATTACCGGATAACGATCCCTATTTGTCCTTTCTTGTGGAGGCACTGCACCGGAAACCCTATTGATGTTGTATTTATCCCTACCACATTTTTGATTACGACAAAATATCTCATCAAATAGAGAATCATATTCACAGCTAAATTTGTTTTTTTCAGACATTTCAGCAGACTTATCCGCAAAAATATCATCAAAAAGCAACGTATCTTTATCTAAGGCATCCATGAGCGTTCAGGTATTTTAAAGTTACCGATGTCTTGAACATCTCAAATAATTCATCGTTAATCACTTGCATGGCAGAAAAGATATCTTCAATAGAAACAGTTGAACCAGCGTCTTTAATATCAGAGCCATCAATGCTGCCTTCAATATCCAAAATGGCTTGAAGCTGATGTGTTCTCTCAACGGGATCAAACAGATGCCTGACTAAACGTTTTAATGAAACCATAACCGGATACTTCTGCAAACACAGCAGAGTATCTTCATATTTAGTGCGTACCCCCTTAATATCCTCTTTTTTTCGCATTTTAAGGATTTTGTCTGACATAAACATATCCTTCTCGAATATATTGAACACCTTTATAGGGGATGGATTCTCAAACGCGGCAATTTTCCTAATGCCGATTTTTGTTATTTCCACATACGCATCAGACATAAGTATTGCCTTAGCAACCTGTTCCATCAGCACCAAATACGAATCGATGTTACCATACTCGACACATCCGATTTGAATTGTAATACGACTTAACGACAGTGTAAGTTCCACCTTATCTTTCGTTTTAAGATAATCATAGAACACATGCGTTGGGCCGTCGATTGAATCATCATCCGAAAACTGGCCACCAACAGGCATAACCAGTTTACGGTATGAACCGAATATTTCAGCCAATTCGTGTCGTTTTAGCCGCTGTATCAATGCGTCCAGATTGGTCAATCCGTCAAAATCAATGCGGATAGCCACCCTCTTCAGCAGATTATGCTTCAACGAATATCTGTCGAACTTACTTTTAGGCATATCTAATATATTCTACAGGTGTTTCTACTTTTTATATAAAGATAAATCCATCTTATAACCGGGAGAGTATCCACCAACAACCTTAGTACAAACTACTGCACAACCAACCCTTTAGCAATTAAAAAGTCATTTTTTGTATCAAACAAATTGTCATCTACCAAAATAGCAATAGCATGCGCATATGATTTTGACAACACTTCATCAAATGGTGGCGCTTTGGATATTGGCGGTTCGTGCTTATTAAGCACGTCGATAAAAACACTCAATGACAGCTTGACAATGTTATTTATCACATCGGCCTGGCTCGACCTACGTTCAGTTCCGTCATCTTCCTTCACCCTCATCAAATTAATGAGGTCAATCAGAGAAAGCAACACCTTTGACGCCTTTTGCTCCGGTGTTGTTTCAAAGGTGTTCTCAACTTGATGCTGATTTTCCACCTTTATACCGGCCAATTGCCGCAAGTTTGTGGTAATGGTAGTAGCTAAACTGTTTATTATCGGTGTGCACATATTATTCTCTTTTTATATATATTTCCCAATTATATTTGTATAACAATCAACCGGAATGACATTCCTATTCGGGACTGCTATGATGCGAATCTTTTCCTGTGGAAGATTCTGTAACAGGGGTGTCAGCAGCCTGTTTTTCTATTTCTTCAAACGCCCCGTCATATCTACCATCCGATGACTTATCCATACCAGCTACAGCTGGCTGGTCTGTTGGGACACTCCTTGATGGTGGAGGATTTATATGGTCATTAAAATCTTTTAATGCCGTCTCAACCGCCAGCGTCAGTTGTTCTTTAGTATAGTCCAGTCGCTTTTGAGCCATATTCAAGAAATTCGCTAAATCCTGTTGCGCTAATGTATCGAATTCACCCTTCTTATCGCGTATCAGCGCTTCCAACTTCGCAATCTGGCTAGCGCTCTTAATCTGAAACTCACTGAGCTGCAATTGTGCGGTATTAATGCGTTCACTAATCCCCCTTATCGATGTTGCCACTTTCTGCAATTTGACGTCAACGTCAGTTTTTAGTTTATTCGCTCCGTCAAACCAGGTGTTTAAACGTATATCAGCCTTTTTTACATACCCGTCTATACGGGTTTGAACGTATTTGTCGATATCGCTGAACTGCTTGACACTTTCACGGTGCAGCCCGTGGATTTTGTCAACGGAATCATGCCCCTGTTTTTGCATCTCATCGATTTTATACATCGCATAGATTGAAAACACTAGAAAGATTATCATCAGGACGCTTGCCCATAATGTCAACCCAGAATGTTCCTCCTTTAACTGAAATGACAGCAGTTCAAATTTATGTTCCAATGCATTAGATTCCTCCCGAATGGCATATAGCATAGAATTGTCTACGACAAGCATGCTATCCTTTGCCACGGTGGCATTCTTGAATCTGAGTATGTTTTCACAGAATCTCTCATGCTGGGAGACTATATCATTGTAACTATCTTTAAATTTGCTGTTAGAATGCATGTAATATGAAACTGCACAAATCATGCTGATGAGCAAAATAATGATAAAGCCCCATCTTACCAATGTTATTGACCTGCCTTTGGTATAATACTGACACGATTTGCTGCACTGCACACTATCGGTCTCTTTACCCGACAACTTATCAGCATTTGATGTTTCCATATTCAGAAGTGTCAGCTATTTCGCCTCCCCAGGAAAAACAAAACAGGCCTTCCCTATTGAAGAAGGTCAAGACTGTGACGAGCATTTAACCATCCATCAATAGCCGGTTAAATCGCGCCGTCTGTAATTGCCTTTGCATCATCTTAACTCAAACGGTGTAAAGTTAGCGATTTTAAACGGGATAACGGTAATATCGTGATGAAAAAAGCGACAACCATTCAATACATACCTGCAATTTTCATTAAACAGCGGGCAATGCCTGGAAACAAAACACCCCCGCTGCTGATGGGCGAGGGTGCGAGCCAGCAAGAACAATGTAAAGGTGTAAATCAAACGAGTTGCAACTGGCTCAACTCGTTGCCGAATTTGTGTAAAGCAGCCTGTATCTTTTCGGTTGTTTTCGGTGACAGATTGCGATAGCCATTTGCATATTGGGATTAATGGTTCCACAGCCACCCGATTGAATCCATAAAATCCCTGAGATATATTTTCCGGATTACATCATGCGAGACGTTCCAAGAGTTCTTCTTGCCCTGTTGACCACATCAAGGGCGATTGGTTCTTTTCCTTGCTCATCTCTATAAACGGTGACAGCTCCTTGGCCGCGATATGCCTGTCGTCAATCAGCAGGATTTTATCCCGCACCAAGCGGCTGGCGCTTGTCCGCTCCAATAAATCATAATTGAAATTTGATTTTGCGAAGCTTCCCCGAACATTCTCATAATTGCTGCCCGATATGAAATTAACCAACGACACACTGTTACCCTGTAGCGATGTGACCACCGCGCCAAAGTGGGCAGCTTTAGCCAAAGGGGAAACCGGCGCATTGAACCTCAACCTATCGGCGGAAACATGACGGCGAATCAACGTACCGGCTTTTGTCCTGAATCTGTCCCTTACGGTTTCATCCCGGTATTGAACCAAAGCAGTGTTCACTACAGCCGATATGAAATAGGCAACGTCGAAAACCAGATTAGGAATCAGCCTTTCATCCCGCGTTGACTTGTAGAGATACATGAAACCATCCGCCGAAGTTGTCCGGCTTATGCAATAATCTTCTTCAAAGAACGCAAAGACTCGATTATATATGTTATTTTCCGTCGGCAAACTACAGTGGTAAACGCCCTTGTCCACCCATCCGCCATCCGTAACGACATAACGCCCGTCACGCACGGTAATGAACACGGAAACATACATGTCCGTTGAAGTCGGGAACGGCGTTATCACCTCAAAACTCTCCCCACGCGCACGGAATCCCCACAATGCACCGAAAGCATGTTTTATATTTTCAAAAATAGCACGCATAACTTCCTTTTTTTATTCATTCTCAGCCGGGAACTCGACACCCTCATTAGGATCCGCATCACTAACCATGAGATTCAATCGCCCTGAAGGCTGAAAATAAAATGCCGGAGGTGTATGGTTTTCACATCCTATATTTAACCTGCCACAAAGGTATTCATAACCTTTGTAATAATCAAATTTAACCGGTTCATCTGATTCATAATCAATGCCATCAATACGGTATGCCACAAAATATCCATCATTGCGATATAAGTGGATATGAGGCGTCGGCACACTTGTTTCTTCAAGCGGTATGCCCGGCACCCTGTTATTGTGCGTGCCGTCCCCGACATCAAGGCGAGCCAGAACACGGTCGTCGATCCAATCCGTCTTATATGAAAATGAATAGTTGAACGGAGACATGTTTCGGATCTCGCAGGCTACACACATTTCCCCCAAAGGGGCGGCACTTGTTATAGACGCCTCATCATAATGCGATGACGGATGGTTTTGTTTAATCGACTGCACGACAAATGGAGAGTCCACAATCTTTTCAGCAGCCAGATTGGCCTCATAATCCTTATAGGCCTCCCGCACCATTGCACTTCTTTTTGCCTTTGCACACATAACTGTCTATTTTTCGTCAAATCTCATCTAAAATCGATTGCCATATCATTTATTTTCCGTAAATTTGTCAATGTCAAACCAATAAGCAGCAACCAATGTCAGAGCAACTTATCGTTATTATTGGGCAACTCGTATCGTTTGCCTGTTTATTCTTTTTCTTCATCAATTTCTTCATGTTCATGACAGCGTGGAGAGATAATTGGGAATGGAGGAGTATAATCGCCATCATCATTGTTGATGTCCTTTATATTGCACTCGTCTGCATCGGAATTTGGGTAATTTCACATCTGTAAGGTCGTATTCCCATTGGCCGAGAAGTCGTTTGTTAATCATATCCACTAAACCATTCATGCCTGTGCTGTATTCTTTGTTGAAATTGACACGGGCTTCATCATAGATTGATAGCTTGGATGTATTATCAAGGACAGATGCTGCTTTATGGAGTTCGTATTTGAAATCTATGGCAGCACTCACAATATGTTTGAAACAGCCTCTATCTTTTGGCGCGAAGAACATTTCTGTTAGGAGCGACATATTCTCCAGTTCATAGATGCTGTAAGTTATCCATTCGTCCATGTCTTTGGACTTTCTCTCCAAAAGAAAATCCAATGGCATAGTATTGATATTGACCCGTACCTTGTTTGCAGCCACTATGAAACGTTCTAACTGGGTATATATTTTTGACAAGGCAATATCAAAGCGAGCTGTTTTCTTGTGTTGAATCTCTCTTTCAATGAAGTACAACGCCGCTGAGATTGCACTAACGCACAATGTTATTCCAGGCCAATTAAAGATTGATGATAAATCCATTTCTTAACTATATTTAGACTGTATAACCGGCTGAAAATCTTGAATTTTCAATAGGTTCTAATTCCGTCCCGACAATTTTGCGGAAATAAATTGCTACTTGGCAATCAAGCAATCAAGCAAACAAGAGGGATAATGATATCAATGCTCCTATGATTCCGGAAATTATCATTAAGATTTTGCCACTCTTTTTATATTCGCTCAAGGCAAACTCATCTGCGGGCACAGTGGATGAGTGAGTAGTAGTTTGAATGCCCGCATATCTTTGCCCAGATTTATATCGACGATCCACTGTATATTGATGATGCATTTCATCCCACGACACCTTCATATCAGTCTTATTATACCTCACGAGGCCATATATGAAAACCCCAAGAGTTCCAAGTGGAAAGCATATCAATGACAGCAGCACAAGGAATATGTACTTCCCACTTGACAGAGTGGGATTGGCATATATGGCATTGTTAGGAATCTGTGCATATGCCTCATTGCGTATAGGCTGCGATGATTGCTGGGGTTTATCTATGGGCACATAGTTTTGGCCATTATAAATATTATTTGAGATGACACGACCGCCATCTCTGCCAACTTGATTTACCGCTGAACGAACAAATCCTTTGGCAAGATTAGAGATGAAACTATTCATATCAGGATTGTCTATTATTATTCTAAGTGCGACAGAAAGTGATAAACACTCGGGCAGTTTAATTTGAACCATCTTTACATTTTGCCAAGTTCTTCCAAATGTTCCATTTCTAAGATCAATTACATCTTTATCGGATGGATTTCCCCTACCTTTTGAATCAACACCCCAAAGTTGGGTGCAATATGCCATGAAATCCATAGCTGGTTTTGTGGGGGCATATTTTTCGCTAAAGAAGTCGAGCCATATTGAACCATCGGGAAACTTGGTTATATCAAGTCTCCCAAACATATCTAATTCAATTGGATTTAATTGGATCCTCTTTTGAACGCATTGTTGCCCATCTATTGTGGCCGGTGTCCAGTCTTTCTGGTTTAAGATTTCGTCTAAATCGAATCTGAAGAACGCCATATCATTTTGAATTAAGTTGATTTTCAAGTTGTTTTATGCGTTCAGTCAACATCGCTATCTGCGCGTTCTTGGCGTCTATGACCTCTTGGAGAGTTGCTATCGTATCTACGAGGGTATTTAAACGGTCACCATCCGGATTCGTGGCGAGAGAGTGCAACATAGGCCCCACACCTCTCATCAACCATTCTGCTGACACGTCTGGGAATGACTGTAAGATTGATGAAACGCAGTTGAGGTTAAGTGCATTTATACCCTTGAGCATTCTGTCAAGTGTCGGTTGGTTCATGCCACATTTTAGGGCAAAGGCTCTTGTAGAGAGTCCAAAATGGTCTTTTAGTTGCTGAATTCGTGCTATCATACCGTCTTAAAAGTTAATAAATCTTAAATCGCGACAAAATAACACGGATTCGTATTGCATATTATACCAATTCGCATTACCTTTGCATCATCTTAAATCAAACATCGCAAATTTAGCGATTTTGGTTGAGATAACCATAACGTAATCAAGTAAAAAACAAGACATGAAAACCTCAATCATCGGAAAAGAAATCAGCGCTCCTATTTGGGGTGGCCACTGCCCGGCACTCCTTACCACTTGGAGCGAGATTAAGAAGCTCGGTTTCAAAAAGCGTGACCGCTCTTTCGGCCATATCGTAGATGAGAATGGCAAAGATATTCCGGCTCTCTTTTTCTACGCCACCAAGCACTGCTGCTCCCTCTCCGATGAGCAACTGAATAAATGCGGTTTTGAATGGTATGTAACAACAGAAAGTCTTGATGAAATCTCTGACTAAACTAACAGTAATCAATATGTCAACAACCCAAGAAAAAATCTCGGCAATCTCTGCCGAACTCGACAAGCGAATCGACTTGGCTGAGGAATCTCTCAAAGAGAGCAAGCGCACTCTTTCATTGATTAAGAATAATGCTGAAACATACAACCATGGGTGGGTATTTCTCGCCGCAGCATCGGCAATCAATCACCTCCTCTTCCAACTGAAGGCCATCATTGAATCCGGTGATAATAAAAAAGCCGAGAACTTCATTCGCTTCAACTGCTATCAGATTGAGCAGTTCACTGACAAATCTGTCTTTGAAGCAGACGATAACACGGACTTAAATGTGATTGATGCAACAAAACTCGTCGTCTACCACATCTTCAAATCTTATGTCGAAATCCTCGACGCTGAATAACCCCTCCCAAGTCAAACCAATTCACGGCGCTCAAGAGTGAGCTATGCCGAGGGCCAAGAGAGGCCCGGCCCCGAAAGGGGTTGCAATCGGGAGTGTAGATAAACTCAACTGGATAGAGGCTCGCTGACGAAAGTGAGTGGTTGCAGGTTCGAATCCTGCCGCTCCCACCACCAAAGAAGAGTACCTTGGCAAGTCTGGAAATTCCACTGCATAACGCGGTCAAGCCCGATGGATGATGCCGATGCGGTGATGAGCGACACGGTAGGCCGTGTTCGCGATAAGAATATCTCCCGGTGCTTATGCCGAAAATGACCGGGAGCGGGTTGAGTCGTGTCCGCCCGTGGTAAATGGACTGCGTAATAACAATAAGAACCGGACGAGGTAAGCTACTATGACATTTACAGCGAAACGTCCGGCACTAAACAGGACGGTGTAGCTCAGTATCATTTGGTAGAGCGTCTGTTTCGTAAACAGAAGGTTGGCGGTTCAAATCCGCCCACCGTTCCCAAACGTAAAATCATGAAATTATGATAATCTCAACATCTTTTGACTTTGGTAAAGCATTGTGTTTCCCATCTGATGTCAAGGTTACATTTCGCGTAGAATCATCGCTTGAAGAGTTAATGTTTGTTCCGGATTTACGGAAAGCAATAGCTGATGAAATTGTTCCTCATCTTAAACGGCTGAAAATGTCCGATAGGAGTATTCAACGAGAGATTAATCGAATATTATACTCCGGGCAACTGTTTGAAAAGCTGCCATACCCATATTATATGAGTGCAGGTGGCTATGAGATTAAGAGCCAGGAAGACAAATATGTTAGCTACTCTATACAAGACCTTTTAGAAGGGAAAGTGCCTGACCTATCAGTTGAGAGCCTAAACCTAACTTGAAATTACTGCTGGCAGAAATGATTGTTGCGGCATTAGCCTCGTCTTGCAACCTTACTCGCTCTTTTGCGGCCTCCACCTCATCAAGAAACTCCAAGAAGTCCTCTTTGCGAATATCTCCGTAGCCAACAACGCCACAAGCATTATTTGCTATCATGTGCAGCTTATATGCCTTATCAAAAGGGATACCACAATGTTCTGCTATGTCGGAACTATCCCACATTTCACGTTGATGACATTCGTTGCCAACACGATAATTTTCAATCCTACTCATAATCACTATTTTATTTTTGGTTTGGTCACCACAAAGTTAGTGATTTTCCGCGAATGGTGTAGCTGTCAAGCGATAGTGGTTAATGCAGGGTCGTCGCCTGTCACCGTTCCTAATTCAAATTTTACCGATATGGAAAATAAAACAATAGACATGAATCTCTCCATTGTCGATGCTTTCAAGAAGAATTTCCCGGAACTTGATATAAAGACACCGACATGGGCGGTATTAGGAGTAACCGCAGAGTTCAGGAAACTCCAAGTGGGCGACATTGTTCTGTTTCCCATAGACTCCTACAATTATCAGACCATACGCTCTACACCCGGAACATCTATGGTTCCCGAGGTACTTAACGAGGGGCGGCAGTGGAAAACCAAACTTGACAGAGATAACAAGAGTGTCGCTGTCTTAAGAATTGCATAGCTTATGGGGAAATTTCAAGTCAAAGCACTCAATCCCGAAGCTGCGCAGCTCGAAAATATTTTCGCTGTCATGTCTGAGGAGAGTTTCGGTAAAGACCTCTCGGCAAAGATTGTCGGAGGAGTGAAAAAATTAGAGAACCTAATTGCCGCTGGTGCGATCGAGGCCCACAAACCGAATAATGTTCAAAACGGCAAATGGTTCTGCAACGCCGCCCAGGTATTGCGACATTGCCGGAATATGAGAAAAAGAAAATAACCACATAGGTACAATGCCCGTGAGGGTAAGATAATGATATCATATTGGAATGCCTTTGAGTGCCCGTGAGGGTCGTGGCATCATCTTTTTTCAAACCCCGATAGCCGGGCGGGTAATCTCGGCCACATGGAGCAGAGGCGAAATTGGCTTACGCTGAGTTCACTTTATAGACGTGGTTGTGCCAGATGCAAAGGGCAAGGCACCGGTATAATCTGGAGTAAAAGCAAACCATTCCCTTGATGACAGTTGAAACAAGAATAGCGATCGATGTTCTTGAATTGATTAGCCATAGGAAACCCACGCATTTTGCAGGTTCGATTCCTGCCTGCTCCACACCCCAATTAGAATAATATCATTAACGCCGGACGGTCTGTGAATATAGTCCGGATTTGGTTGGTAAAGGTCACGTGTTGGAGGCGTGACGAGCGAAATAACCGATGGAGCCATCGGCCCTCATGGGTTCGATTCCCATACCAACCACACATCATCAAAATACATCATCAAAATGGAAAATCCGACAAAGACAGTGTGCGTCAGCGCCGGAACACGCCTATACTACATCGACGCACACAAAGACACAAAGGGCCAGCCATACCTCACCATAGCAGAGGTGCCGGTTGACCGTAGCCCCGGCAAGAAAAAGCGTCAGCGTATCTTCGTTCATGCTGAAGATATAGACAAGTTCGCCGCCGCTTTCGCAGAGGTAGCAAACCATATAAAAAATGAATCTCAAAGATGATCCGCTTGTATTACTCGGCTGGAGCTGCCCGTATTGTGGAAATCCAACTAAACTCGTTGAGGACTCCGAAATATACGGACGGTCGTATGGCACCAAGTGCTACATCTGTGAACCGTGCGGTGCATGGGTCGGCTGTCACAAAGGTACTGACAAGGCGCTCGACAGGATTGCGAACAAAGAACTGCGAGAACTGAAACATCAGGCTCACGAGGCTTTCGACCCTCTATGGAAAGAAGGCTACTTGCCACGGACAGCCGCCTATGAGGTATTGTCCGCTGCTTTCGGACTTCCGACAGAGCAAACCCACATAGGTATGTTCGATGAGGATATGTGTCGGAAAGTAATCTCATTGTCAAACATAATTCTCAAATACTTCAAGAACGATGGCGAAACAAATTACATACGGCAAATTCCTACTCATTGAGTGTACCGCCGGTGAGCTGATGAACGCAGTCGGCTCCGACATCTGCATCTGCGATTGGTGTGGCAAACCATTCTTACCATCTGAAAAAGGGTGCTACATTGCAGTTCTCAATCAATGGTACTGCCAAAAGTGCTTTGAAGAATGGGTCGAACATGCTACTTGGTATCCCGAAGATGTAGATTGCGAGCGTAAGAACTTTGAGTTCTATGCGCCCCGGTTCGGAATCAAATGTCAGTAAACGTTAAGGCGTAAAAATGGCGGGCAATCTGTTTGTGTAACTCGCTAAAAATGACTACCTTTACTGTATATCAGAAACAATGATATAACAAGTCAAACTAATAACCTCCAACAAAAATGGAAGAGAACAAAATCACAATCAACTCATTCATGAGTGCTGAAATCAACGAGATTGCAGCAGCTCTTTCCGCCTTTCAGGGGAGTGTCGAACAGCCCAAACTTGAAAAGGAAGTCAAGGTCAAGACGCGAACCGGCGGCGAGTACAAGTTCAAGTATGCAGACCTCTCGGCGTGCGTGAAATCCGCCACACCTGCACTCAAAGAACATGGACTATCCGTAACGCAGATTATCAGCGACGGCAAACTCATCACACTGCTCACTCACACAAGCGGCCAGTGGTTCAAGAGCGAACTGCTGTTGCCTGCCCAGAGTGCCGACTATCAGGCTTTCGGCTCTGCTATCACCTACCTCAAACGCTACTCCTACTGTGCTATCCTCGGCATTGTCGCCGACACCGACGACGATGCAAACATGGCTTGTGGCAACGAGGCCGAAATGAAAGACCGCAGAACCAAGCCCACCTCTCAGCTCGCTTTCACCGGCGCACAGCTCCAGCAGGCAATTGCCGAGATGAACGCGGTAACCGACGAGCAGGGATTTCGGCAAGTGTGGGGCAAGTGGGCAAAAGAGTGCCAGGCCATCTGCGCCAACGGCACCGAGTTCTATAAAGCCGCCTACGCCAAGCGTCAGACCCTCAACACTAATGCTGCTAAATGATGAAGTTCAAGCAATCCCCTGTAATCTTCGACGAAGATAGCCACAGCTATCAACTCGATGGCAAGAGGTTGCTCGGCATCACGGGTCTTATACACTCAGTTCTCGGGCTGGGTGTATATCCCGAGGCCGACGCCTATGTGAAAGACTTTATCATTCCAAAGGCCGGTAGCCGTGGCACCGCTATTCACCACGCCATTCAGACTTACGACCAACTCGGCATAAGGCAGACAATCCAGATTGTCAACACCCGGCAGGGCGACCATTACGAGATGATGGAGTGGGACGTGAGCCAGGAGCTTGACAACTACATTCGCCACCTCAACGGCTTTGAGGCTGTCGCAAATGAGTTGACAGTATCCGACAACGATAAGTATGCCTCACAGATTGACAACGTGTGGCGCCGGATAGACACCAACGGTATATGGCTGGTTGACACCAAGAGCAATAACATCGACCTCTACCCCATGTGCGGCTATTTCTACGCCAACCGTTTCAGCTCCGGCATTGAGGCCCTGCAAGAGTATCTGTCATGGCAGCTCTCCATATATGCAGAGTTGTTTGAAGCCGAGAACCCCGGAATCAAAGTTGAGGGATTGGCCTGCAACTGGCTCCGCAAAGACAAAGCAGCCTTTTGGGTTATCCAGCGCAAACCGTCGGAACTTGTCAAGGAGCTGCTGACAACTGAATATGTCTTTACCGATAACGGCCCTGTATATTTCCACCATAATCCAACAGTGTTTGGAATCGGTTCCAATTCACCGACACCACAAGAGGAACGGGTAATTATCCCCACGAATGTTGTCGATTATATGGCCGGGCTGCTTAAAACGGTAAAAGATGCAGAGAGCAAACTGAACGAGGCAAAAGCCGCACTTCGTGCCGCTATGAGCAAACACGGAGTTAAGAAATATGACTTTGGCTCATTTTCTGCCTCTATCAGTGCCAGCTCAGTTACAAGCAGGTTCAATACAAAACAGTTCAAAGAAGATCACCCCGAGCTGTATGAAAAGTATGTTACTAAAGGTACCACTCAAGGGTCACTAACAATCAAACTAAAAGACAATGATTAAATTAACAGCAACTGCCCTCATTCACTACATATCCCCGGTGATGCAGGTGTCGGACAACTTCCAAAAGCGAGAGCTGATTCTCGATGATTCGTGGGAGAAGGACGGCAAGACCTATCCTAACTACGTCATCATAGAGTTCACCGGCGACAAGATGCCTATGCTTGACAACTTCACACCCGGCCAGCGTGTAACCGTCGATGCGTATGTCAACGGCAGAGAGTATCAAGGCCGTTATTTCAACTCCATCAAGGGTATGGGTATCGTGCCGTATCAGGCATCCTCGACCGTAGGCCAGCGTCCGGCTCAACCTGCACCCGGCAGCTATCCCCAGCAGCCCACATATCCGCAGGCCCCCGGAGCCTATCAGCAAGGAGGCTATCCACAAGCTCCCGGCGGCTACCCTCAACAGCCTGCGTATCCACAGCAAGCAGCCTATCCCCAGCAGGGAAGCTACGCACAACCACCTGCCCCGGCACCGATGCCCGCGTCACCGCAAGGTGGTAATCTCGGTCCCGATGGTCTGCCGTTCCGCTGATGGCCGACGCGATACTCACCAAGCGTGACGGAGTGGTGAGCATGGATAAATCTTTTGAGTACCTATGCTCGCTACTCCGGAACGGAGTTTACACGGTAAAAATAGTCAGGAAAACCGAGCCGCGCACCATTTCCCAGAACTCGCTGATGTGGATGTGGTACAAGTGCATGGAAGAGGCGACGGGCACCCCAAAAGAGGATTTTCACGACTATTACAAGGCCAAGTTCCTAAGCCGTGATGTTGTCGTTGGGAACAAATGGGTAAGAGTGGTTGGCAGTACAACCGATCTAAACACCTTACAGATGACAAACTTTCTCAACAAGGTACAGGCCGATGCGGCAACGGAGTTCGGGATAACACTGCCACTCCCGGCAGACAGACATTATCAATCATTCATAGACGAGTACAGAACCAGATAATAATCGGGTGGTCATAGTGGCCATCCGATGTTTTTTAACCTCTCAACAAAATGGAAATAAAAATCAAAAAAGCCAAACTGACAAAGGGTGGCACCATTGAGGCAACCTACATCGACGAAAATGGCAACGAGATTACCCTCAAAGGTAAAAACACCGTTCATGTCGACCTCAAAGCGCGCCTCGCCGCTCTTATTCCTTACTTCGCGGAGCTGACCGAGCAGAAAGAAGCCGACCGCTACGATTGGGTTAACCCCGACTCGGAAACCAACCTCGACCTACTGCGGCGCCTCGACGTTTCAGGTGTATCTCTTGGCGGCGATGACAACTGCCCGATTGCCACCCTGACCGGCCGACGCACCCTCATGTCGTCAAAGGTTCTCAACCTCAACACACCTCCCACCGGCCTCAACGCCGATGACAGCGGCTGGCCCAGAGCCGATGACTTCCGCTTTGCTATCGACGCTTTCTTCTACGAAGTCAAGGAGTACATCACCGAGCGTAAGTGGGCCATCAAGCAGATTGAGTTCGACTTTGAGAATGAAGAAGACCCATTCGCCAATGCAGGAATACCGGAAGATGTAACAGACATAACCGAGGCCGACAATGCCAAAACTCAAGCCGAACAAGTCGCCTAAACGATGAAGCCTATATACATTACCGAAACCCCCGGCACGTTCAGGCTCTCCTTTGAATACAACCCTGCTCTGATTGACCTTGTAAAGAGGATACCCACCCGCCGGTGGGACCAGTCGGAAAAGGTTTGGATAGTGTCAAAAGAGGGTTTATATCCGCCGGGCTGTGATGCTCGGTGGTATGTAGAGGCTTTCGCTCAATGGGCCGTTCAGAGAAACTATTGCTCCCATGTTGCAAGGCGTAGCGAAACCCGCGACGTTGTGTATGAGATACCGCCGATGAGAGAGTTTGTCGGCGATCATTATATGCTGCTCAATCCATACTCCTATCAGTTGGAGGGTGTTCGCTACGCTCTTGACAACAAGCGGTGCATATTCGGCGATCAGCCCGGACTCGGCAAGACGCTCCAAGCGATATGCTCGGTGGTAAAGGCCCATCGTGAGGCAATGGTCTACGGCGAAACTTTCCCGGTGCTTGTCATTTGCCCGGCGGCACTCAAGGTGAATTGGAAACGTGAGTTTAAGAAATTCGCAGGCATAGAGGCGTGTATTCTCGATGACTCCAACCGTGCAAGCTGGGAAAAGTTCTGGGAGTTGAAACGACCCGATGGAGAGGCTCTTTGTCCGGTGTTCATCACCAACTACGAGAGCCTGAAAAAATTCTTTGTCATCAAAGTTAAAAACACATCTCGTTTCACTCTCGCGTCGATAGAATTTGATGAGCGTGTAAGGCTGTTCAAATCGGTAATAATTGATGAGAGCCACAAGTGCAAATCATCAAAGACACAGCAGGCTAAGTTCGTTGAGGGTATCTGCAAAGGCAAAAAGTGGATATTCGCTCTTACGGGTACGCCGGTAGTCAACAACAACACCGACCTCATACAGCAGTTGAGAATCCTCGGCCGACTTGATGACTTCGGAGGCTATAAGCAATTCGTTTCCCGGTTCTGTGATGGACCCAAGCAATCTTCCAACATGAAAGAGCTGCACTACCGTCTATGGTGCTGTTGTTTCTTCAGGAGAGAGAAAGCAAAGGTGTTGACTCAGTTACCCGACAAGATGCGCCAGTACATCACCTGCGAGATAACCAACCGCAAGGAGTATCAGGACGCAGAGAATAATTTCCTCAAATATCTGCGCCAGTACAAACACGCTGACGATGACAAGATAGCCAGGGCGATGAGAGGCGAGGTCATGGTGCGCATGGGTATCCTCAAAGAGATAGCCGCCCGTGGCAAGGTCAAAGCGGTATCCGAGTTTATCCATGATGTCATAGACGGTGGAGAAAAGCTGATCATGTTCGCCTATCTGAAAGAGGTTGTCATGGCGCTCAAAGAAGAGTTCCCCGACGCGGTGACTGTTACGGGGTCAGACAACATCACCCAAAAGCAAAACGCCGTCGACCGTTTCCAGAACGACCCCGAGTGCAAGCTCATAATCCTCAACTACAAGTCCGGAGGCACCGGCCTCACCCTTACAGCATCAAGCCGAGTTGGGTTTATCGAGTTCCCCTGGACCTATTCTGATTGCGAACAAGCCGAGGACCGCGCACACCGCAACGGCCAAAAAAACGCTGTCAACTGCTATTACTTTCTTGGAGACAAGACCATCGACGAGTATATGTATAAAGTCATTCAGACCAAGAAAGACATTGCCAATGAGGTTACGGGTACCGCTACACAGATTGATGAGGACGTAGTAAGCAATGTGATGAATCTATTCAGCAGCCGCCTATGAAAAAGAATTTCAAATGGCTTGTGAAGAATGGCCGCGTTATGTTGCTACGTCGCACCGTCGGCCTCTTTGGAGAGCAGTGGGAGTGCTTTGGTAATTTTGATGACAAGGACGGTAACGCCGCACGAGGTAAGCTAATAATCAAACAACTTAACCAGTGTGCCAGGCATACGGAAAACTTTAATGAACATGACTGAAGAAGATATTCTCAAATTGGAACAGACCTACTCGGAATCCAAGATTCAGCATTTTTGCGTGAATTGGTTCCGGCGGACATTCCCCCAAGTGGCAAATCTGCTCTTTGCCGTTCCCAATGGCGGCTGGCGAGGCGCCCGCGCCGGCGCACAGATGGTCTATGAGGGGCAAGTCAAAGGAGTTGCCGACCTCATTCTCTTGTTTCCCAAAGGTGGAAAGTCGAGCCTCTGCATTGAGATGAAAGTTCCGAAACGAAAAGGCAGTAGCGCCGGAACTCAATCAGAGGCGCAAAAAGCATGGCAGACGCTTGTGGAGAGTAATGGCAGCACTTATGTAGTGTGCCATGGTTTAGTGGAGTTTGTTAGAGCTGTCTGCATTTATCTTCAAACCAATCCACAGCCTTATATAGACAAGGCTCTGAATCTATACCCCACATATCAATGACCTACATAGAGCTGCTTAATTCTTTTTGGGATTCTACGAGGTTCAATCCATGCTCAAGCAATGAGGCCACGATGTACTTCTACCTGTTACATCAGTGCAACATTCGGCGCTGGATTAACCCATTTGAATTTAAGACGCGAGACTTGGAGAGAGCATTGAAAATATCTCGTGCAACAATTTCGGCAGCCAGAGATGGACTAAAGGAGCATGGTCTCATTGACTATGTTAAGGGGACTGGTAGCGGCAGTGCTATTTTCTTAATTTGTGGAGCAAAAGTCACAAATGATGAATTGATGAAAAAATTTTGTGTTCAACAATTAAACACAAATTTGAACACTACCGTTCAACCATTAAACAGTAGTGTTCAATCATTAAACACTACCGAAAATATTTGTGTTCAACCATTAAACAGTAGTGTTCAAAAAAGTGGTAATATTTTAAACACAAAGCGAAAACGCACCTTATTATATAAAAGACATAAGACAGATACATCTCCTATCGGAGATATAGAGCCGCCTCCGAGTGTCGGTCTGTCTTTGTTTGAAGAAGAAAAGAAAGCCAGAAAGAAAAAATCTCAACCACGCCTGAAACCGCCCGAACAGCCACCTCCGACCATTGAGGAAGTCAAATCTCATTTTCTATCTCAAAGGGCCGATGAACGGTTGCAAGACTGGGAGCGTGAAGCCGAAGTGTTCTTCAATCATTTCACATCTCTTGGGTGGAGAACCAGTTCCGGCGCAAAAATCTCGCATTGGGATAGCCGCGCCAATCTCTGGATAATGGACCACGAAAAACCTAAACAACAAGAAACCCCGATAAGCGATGAAGTTAGAAAAGCTGATAAATTTTCAGAACGTAGAGGGTCTGAGTCAGGTGTTAAAAAACGAAAGGGTTTCAAGGGGACGTTTTAGCATCGAAATCCCAGAGAAAGATGCCGCCAATGGCATCTATGCCGCCATGAAAGCCGAGGTTGAATATCGCGGAGGCGTGTTTACGCTTGATGATGACACTCGCTCTCATATCCTCGCCGCCGCCCGCTGGCTCATCAACCCAGATGCAACCCCCGGTCTTATGCTCTGTGGCTTGTACGGCAACGGCAAGACAACACTTGCCAAAGCGATAGCTCAACTCATAGGTTTTGTCACCGAATATGAAAATGGCTATTCCAAGCGAAAAAGCATGAAACTCCGCACGGCAAAAGAGATTTGTCGGCTTTGTGCTGCAAGTGAGAAGTTCAAAGAGCAGTACGATGAATACGAAAGCCTGTTTGCTGAGCCGATGATGATAATTGATGATCTCGGAGAGGAACCGCGTGAGGTGATGGTTTATGGTATGATACACACCCCAATCATTGACCTCATATCCGAGCGGTATGCAAGCCAGCGCATGACTATCGTGACCACCAACCTTGAAACCGATGACTTAAAAGATAAGTACGGCCCACGCATATATGACAGATTCCACGAAATGTTAACCCCAATCGTTTTTGAAAATGACTCATACCGACCTCGAGGGAGAAAAGGTGATAATACATTGGCAGACGAGAGATGAAGAATCAATCCGGCTCATCCGTGAGCGTTTCGGCATTCCTCGTTACACCACCGTAAACGGCCAGACTCCGGCAATACTGAAACCCGAAGACAGGGATATGTTTGAGGAAACCGCCAAACGTGGATATTTCAACTATCGACGTGTTGATTGGACTTTCAACGGTGCCACATATTCGTGGTAAAAATGGTGTCAAAATGGTGGTTATTCTGTTTGCAATTTTCGTAAAATATGGCTAACTTTACAGTATAACAAACTACAAGTCAAACCAATAAACCCTTATTTATGGACTTTCAAAAAATTCCATTAGACTCGGTGAAACCATCACCGATGAATCCCCGAAAGACATTCGATGAGGAGGCGGTCAGGGAACTTGCCGCCAACATCGAAAAGCAGGGTCTAATTCAGCCCATCACGGTGCGCCCCTGTGAGTATGATGATCAGCTCGACAATTCCGGCGAGATTGTCAGCATACCCATCGGCTACGAAATCGTTTGCGGTGAGCGTCGCTATCGCGCTTACTGTCTGCTCAAAGCTAAGGAAGACGCACTCAACGTAGAGCAGGTGGCAGCCCATCGCATAAAGAGTGACCGTTTCCAGTCCATTCCAGCAATGGTACGAGAGATGAACGATGATGAGGCTTTCGAGGCCATGATTACCGAGAACCTCCAGCGTCAAGACGTGGACCCGATGGAAGAGGCTTTCGCTTTCGGCCAGCTTATCGAGAAGGGTAAGACCGCCGAAGAAGTGGCGCTCAAATTCGGCAAGAGCATTCGTTTTATCCAAGACCGATGCAAACTCAACACCCTCATTCCCGAACTTGTCGTAGCTGTCAAAGAGGACAAAATGAGCATAGCCGCCGCGATGATTATCTGCAAACTTGACGAGGATATGCAGAAAAAATATCACTCGCAGTATAGCAACAACTATCAAGGGCTGACCAAAGCAACGGCAGAGAGTTTTGTCAATGGCCTGTTCATGACTCTCTCCAAATCTCCCTGGTATCAGAGCGACGACCAATCAGACGAGGATTTTGAGGGTGGCTGTGAAAGCAAATGCTCCGAATGTCAACTCAACACCGCCAATCATGGTTGCCTGTTCTGGGAAATGAAGAGCCAAGACGCAGGCCGCTGTACCAACCGCGCCAAATTCCAGTCAAAGCTGCTGGCCTACATGATCAAAACGGTTGATGGCTACGCCGCCGACCTTGTCCCCAAAGGCTCACCTCTCACATTCGGCAAGATTGTGATAGGAGCAGAACCGGACCCATACTGCTCCGAGGCGGCAAAGGCTGTAAAGCAATCATTCATCGCCGAGATAGAGCGCAGAGGCTATGAAATTGTAAATCCGGCAAGAGCCTTTGACCGCAAGTGCTGGTATACGGCCGACGATGAGCGCATTGCCAATATGCTCACTGCTGGAGAAATCTATCGGGTTCTTGTTCTCGACGGCTATGATATGCCAACACTGACGGAATCGTTCTACTATCCAAGAAAAGATGACACCTCAACCAACAGCGATGAGAGTGGCCGACCGATGAAAGTAAACGAACTGCTCCGAGAGTATAAGTACCTCAACACAACACTTCCGACAAGCTATACCGTAGGCGGCTGCAAAGCTATTGCCGAGCATGGCGAGTTCAAGAATCGCACCGGCCTTGATAATGCCGAGTTCATAGTTGCCTATTCTCTAATGGTAAAAAACAACCAAGAGCTTTGCTTGGCCTTAGGTCTTGGTGCCGCTCCAAAGCATGAAGAGATTCGGCAGTATGTTGCCAACAATCTTGACAAAGCCCCATTCATTTTGCGGGCATGGATAAAAAAGGCTCTCTATACAGGCACCCAAATAATCACACTCAACGAGGCAAGAAGTGTCGCCGAGCCTTACGTTGAACGAATCGGCGAGCTATGGTGTCCTACCGAGTACCATGAGGCTATGGATAAAGTCAAGGAGAAACACGAAAAGGCGGTTAAAAAGATTGCCAACCAACTGAAGAAACTTGGCTACGACCTTGAGGGCAATAAACTCCCCGCAAGCAATGGGCAAGACTGAAAAAATTGTCCTTACACCTAAACAGGAGAGATGGCTGACCAATCATTTCAAGCACACCAAAAACAGCGAGTGTGCCGAGAGGTTAGGCATCTCTCCTCGTTCAGTGGTCAGGCTTGCACGAGCGATGGGGCTTACAAAAAGCCGTCAGTTCATGGCCAAGTGTCAACACGAAACCGCCGAGGCTGCGAAAATCTCCCACCAACGTAACGGCACCTATCCGCCTAAAGGTTTCAAAATCCCCAATAGCGAGGCAGGGCAATTCAAGCCCGGAGTTTCATGCCGTCAACGGCTCGGAGCCAAGAAAGACGCAGAGAGGCTGCGAAAGTCTGCCGAGTCCAGACGCGCCACCATCAAGAGAGAACGCTCCCGGATATTGTGGGGGTTTGAGCAGCGCACGAAGTTGAAGTTGTATGGCAATCCCAAGAAACGCCAATACCGTTACGAACTCCGGCAGCGTGGCTATCAAATCGCCAGAGGCGGCAGTGAGGCCTATGTTGTCGCCCACACCCGACGCTCTCCCAAAGTAGAAGCCAATGTCCGGAAATACGGAATCCGGGTAATCGAGTAATAAAATCACATCATCAACCATAAACGCGGCACCGCTCACAACCGAGTGGCGCCGCTCGCTTTACTATGGAGTATCAAGAGTTTCTGAAATCAAAAATAAAAATCTCCGAGAACTACGGCTTTAAGGTGGATATGAGCGAAATCAACCCGAAACTCAAACCACATAACAAGCTGATGGTAAAATGGCTTGTCGAGGGTGGTAAGAGAGCGTGTTTCGCGTCATTCGGACTACACAAGACTGTGACGCAGTTAGAAGCAGTCCGGCTCACACTCGCAAAAGTCGGCCACGGCGCCGGACTCATAGTGTGTCCTCTATCCGTACGTCAGGAGTTTGTAGAGGATGCCAAAAACATTCTCGGCTGGAACACTCCACCCAAATTCATACGCCGCCCCGAAGAGATGGATGGTGACGGTATCTACCTCACCAATTACGAAAGCATACGAGACGGCAAGTTAGACCCGGAACTATTTGTTGTTGCCAGTCTTGATGAGGCGTCAGTCCTGCGAGGTCTCGGTGGTTCCAAGACATTCCGGGAGTTTATGCGACTGTTCACCGGTGACGGTGACCCCATGCAAGTTCGCCGCCAGGCAGAGCGTATCAAGTTCCGCTATGTCGCCACGGCCACACCCTCACCAAACGACTACATAGAGCTGCTGGCTTATGCCGACTTTCTCGGCATTATGGACGTGTCGCAAGCCAAAACACGTTTCTTTAAGCGAGATTCAACGCACGCCGACAATCTCACGCTCCACCCTCACAAAGAGGAAGAGTTCTGGCTATGGGTTTCCTCATGGGCGCTGTTTGTCAGCAGGCCGTCAGACATCACCGGCGATGAGGCAGATGATGAAGGTTATATTCTACCAGACCTTGACCTGCGATGGCACGAAATACCGACAGACTACTCCAAGACAAGTGTTGACAAATACGGCAATCCTGTATTGTTCGCTACTGAAGCTCTCGGCCTGCAAGCCTCGGCTAAAGAAAAGCGCGACAGCTTGCCTGACCGAATAGCGAAGATGATGGAGTTACGCGCCGAAGATCCCGACGCGCACCGCATCATCTGGCACGACCTCGAGAGTGAACGTCATGCGATAGAAAAGGCCATACCTACAGTCAAATCCATCTTTGGCTCACAAGACTATGAGAAACGTGAACGCAATATCCTCGACTTCTCCTATGGCCGGATTCAGGAACTTGCGGCCAAACCTGTTATCGCTGGTTCGGGGTGCAACTTTCAGCGTCATTGCTCATGGGCCATATACCTCGGAATCGGCTATAAGTTTAACGACTTTATCCAGTCTATCCACCGCTTGCAACGATTCCTTCAGACTAAGAAAGTCCGTGTTGACCTCATCTATACCGAGGCCGAGCGGGGTGTAAGAAAAGCACTTGAAACCAAGTGGCAGAACCACAACAAACTCATTCAAAACATGACCGAAATAATTAAGAAATATGGACTCTCTCACAAAGAAATGTCGGCACACCTCGCCCGCAAGATGGGTGTTGAGCGTGTAGAGGTGTCCGGCGACGGCTACCGCATAGCCAACAATGACAATGTTCTGGAATTGCAGAACACCGACCTCTACCCGGATAATTCCGTGGGCCTCATAGTCACTTCCATTCCGTTTGCGACCCAATACGAATATTCCCCAAACTACGCTGACTTCGGCCACTCAGAAAGCAATGAGGAGTTCTTTCAGCAGATGGATTTCCTCACTCCAAATCTTTACCGAGTGCTCCAGCCTGGGCGCATGGCGATTATCCACGTCAAAGACCGCATAGTGCCTATGGGATTGAGCGGCATGGGCTGTCAGACGGTCTATCCGTTCCACTGCGACTGTATCGGGCATTATACTAAGCACGGCTTTGCCTACATGGGCATGAAAACCATCGTAACAGATGTGGTCCGGGAGAACAATCAGACCTACCGCCTTGGCTGGACCGAACAGTGTAAGGACGGCACAAAAATGGGTGTCGGTATGCCTGAATATCTTCTCATCTTCCGTAAGCCTGCCACAGACCGCACCAATGCCTATGCCGACATTCCGGTAGTCAAGGATAAAAAGTGGTGGAACGAGCAGACACGGACATGGGATAACCCCGATGGGTATAGCCGCGCCCGCTGGCAAATGGACGCACATAGCTACACTCGCTCATCAGGCGACAGACTGATGACACCGGCCGAGATTGCCAAGATGGACCACAAGTCAATCTTCCGTTTTTTCAAAAAATACTCTCTCAACGAGGTATGGGATTACGACTATGTGGTGAAAATCGCTGAAGAACTTGAACTGCATGGGAAACTCCCGACGGGCTTTATGCTGCTCCAGCCCGGAAGCTGGACTGATGAAGTCTGGTCGGATGTTGCCCGTATGCGCACCCTCAACACTATTCAGTCGGTAAAAGGCAAGGAACAACACCTCTGCCCCCTGCAATTTGACATTGTGAACCGTGTCATTGAGCAGATGAGCAACCCCGGAGATATAGTCCTTGACCCATTCGGCGGTCTGATGACTGTTCTCTATTGTGCCTTGAACAAAGGGCGCAAAGGCTGGGGCATAGAACTCTCGCCGGTATATTTCCTCGACGGCGCACAATACTGCGCACAGGCCGCCAACAATAAGCAGGCACCCTCACTGTTCGACCTCCTCGACGATGAACCAAAAGCAGATGAAGATGATCTGCCAGACAAACTTAAATAACCCCGAATTATTCACAGAGTATGAATACTTGTAACAAATCTCCCCCCGGCCACAATGATACAAGGCTACGGGCCTAAAACCAGTCATTCACTTAACCCCAATCTTTACCAATGGCAATACCTCTCAAAAAATTTGCGGAGCAATGCGAAGAGGTAGCACTCGCCAATGGCAAGATAACACCGTTGTCCTCTCCCACGGTATCAATGTACGACATATCCCGCCGGTGGCGTGAGTTGTGCAAAGCTACTGCTTTCAAAAGCGACAATCTCACCGATTGTAGCGAAAAGGAAGAGGGAGCGGCCGAGGTGATAATTGCCGCGCTTACCTATCTTCAGCGCATTGGTTGCAAGGATATAGAACAACTGCTCCGGTTCACTCTGGAGCTTCATCGCCGGCAAACATTGTAGGTTCCGTCAATGACTATTCGTGATGAAGTTTTTGTGATGAAGTAAGTAATAGCTATGGCAGAAATAACAATATTACCAATAAGCCTGCTTGATTTCAACAAGGGGCAACTCAAAGGACTCCCGAAGAATCCCCGGTTCTTTCGGGATTATCGCTATGAGGCGATGAAAAAGAGCATCAAGGAATCGCCCGAGATGCTTGAACTGCGTGAACTCATCGTTTTTCCATATCCAGAAGGACGCTACATTGTCGTTTGCGGTAATCTCCGTCTGAGGGCTTGCAAGGAGCTTGGCTACACCGAGCTGCCTTGTAAAATCCTCAACCCCGATACTGACGTAAAGAAGTTGAGGGAGTATGCCACAAAAGACAACGTGAACTTCGGAGAAAACGACCTCGATGTTATGAACAACGAGTGGGATAAAACCGAGTTGGCCGACTGGGGTGTAGAATTTGCCCCGGAAAAGTCGGTCGATGAGTTCAAGGAGCGGTTTGATTCTATAACCGATGAAACTGCAATCTATCCGCTGGTGCCTAAATTCGACGAAAAGCACGAGCTGTTCATCATACAGTCCGGCAACGAGGTTGACAGCAACTGGCTCCGTGAGAGGTTGGGTATGCAGCGCATGAAGTCCTATAAGACAGGCAAAGTGAGCAAGAGCAATGTGATTGACATAAAAGATGTCCGTGTCGCGCTGGAGGGCGAGAGTAAATGAACCTCAAGATAGTCATTCCCTCACATAAGCGACATGATAGAGTGTTTGCCAAGAAGCTCGTTATGGACCCCATCATCTGTGTGGCCGAGAGCCAGGCAGACCTCTACCGTCAGTATAATCCAGAGTGTGAGATTGTCACACACCCCGATGACGTGATAGGGTTGATACCCAAACGGAATTGGATGGCAAAGCACTTCGGAGAACTGATGATGCTCGATGATGACGTTCACGTTGTCAAGACTCTGTTTTGTGAGAAAGGTGAGACTGGTGTTATCCGCGATCCCGAAACGATAACCCTCATCATCAACTCCCTCTATGAGCTGGCGTGTATGCTCGATGTTCATGTATTCGGGTTCACGTCGGCCATCTCGCCGGTGATGTATAACGAATGGGGATATTACTCCCTCTCAAAGATGATCACCGGCTGTTCCTACGGCGTGAGATACAACAAAAACGTGTGGTGGAACGAGGAAATCAGGCTCAAAGAGGACTTTTGGATTTCGTGCTACATGAAGTACAAGGAGCGCAGAATCCTCACCGACCTCCGCTACAACTTCGCCCAAAAAGGCACGTTTGTCAATGCCGGAGGCCTGGCTGCGTTCCGAAATCAGGAAGAGGAACGACGCTCGATACTGTTCATGAAAAAGCATTTTGGTGACAGCATCAATATCAAGGGAGCCACCAATAACGGCAAAGACAAAACAAAGCAGCTTGTGGAGTACAACATATCCTGTAAGTTCAAATTCTAACCTGCTGATTAGCCGATAAAATGGCGTTAAAATGGTGTTCAATCTGTTTGTGTAATTCGTCATTTTTGGCTAAATTTACTGATGTAAAACAAACCATAATAGCGAGTTATGATAATAAGAACAATACATGGATATGACTTCTTTGAGGTCAGTTCTGCAATGCAGAAAGCAATCCGGCGAGGTGATGCCAGAGTAGCCGGATTTTTCGCCCTGGAACTGTGGCACAGTAAGTATCGTGATTATGTCTGGAAACGGCTCTTTACCATATCGGCAGAGGATTGCTACGGACTCATCACGAAAGAGATTGAGGCTCTTTGGCAGGGCCATGAGTTAGTCAACAAGAACAAGGCCGAGCCGAAAGGCAGAATCTTCGTGAGCAAAGCGGTGCTGCTCCTGTGCGAGTGTCGCAAGAGTCGCGATGCGGATCATCTGCAAAATTTGGTCTATGACCGCAACGATGTAGATGTAGAGCGGTGGATAGATGATGTGAGAGCGTTCCCCATCGAGATTCCACTCTATACATACGACATTCATACCCGAAAGGGGAAAAAATACGGGAGGACAAAAGAAGAGTTCTTCCGAGAAGAGTACGAGGCGTTGCGGCCGAGGGTTCCCGGCCTGTTCGATGAACTTGTACCACCTTATCCAAGCAACCTATTCGGCGGTTCGGGCAATGAGTCCGGGCCGCTTTAATTTTAACCGTTTAACAAATATCAAAATGAATTTCGGACAAGCAATCGAAGCTCTCAAAGAGGGCAAGAAAGTCGCCCGTAAGGGCTGGAACGGCAAAGGAATGTTCCTTTGGCTCAAACCCGCTGCCACCGTCAAGGCCGAGTGGTGCAAAGACCCCATGCTCCGAGCAATCGCGGAGAAAAACGGTGGTGAGATTCCTGCGCTCGGTACCATTTGTATGTTTACAGCTCAAAGAGAGATTCTTTCGGGCTGGCTGGCCTCACAGACAGATATGCTCTCTGAGGACTGGGAAGAAGTGACTGGCGTAATTATCTAAATATGCAGATTCCACACATTGACAAGGGTCTGCTGGCAAAGTTAGGAGCCGCTGTTGTACCGACAACGGCTCCTATCATACCGACGCCCGTTATAGATTTCGGCATAGAGATTAACAAACCCAAGCCCGAGCCGCCAAAGGCATTGACATCTGACGAGTGTGTTAACTTGTTCGGGGCGCAAGAGGCTGTACTGATGAACTTCATACCTCAAATGCTGACCGCTCTGGCATTGGAGCAGGCCGAGGGTTTTATCAAGTATTGCCGGGATAATCGGCTCTGCGAGTATAAGCGCCACAACCGGGAGATGCGCAAGTGCATTGATGAGTATAATTATGAGCTGCGCACAAGTTATGGCCGCTCATGGTTCGCTTATCAAAAATATCTGGAACGCTTGCGCAAGACCGTAGAGTTTGACCTATTTCAGTGCTGGTGTACTTTTACCAACGAGGCGGCCCGGCAGTATGTAGGGCACCCTCATAAAGAGATTCCGGCGCGTGTGGCCTTTGTCCGAATGATTCTCACTTTCGTTGAGGACTTCGACAAGAATATGGATAAGGTCATAGCCGAAAGAATAAACGCCCCATGCAGCCGCAAGCAGAACCCGTATTGTTTTCTCATTTCGGTGTTGTGCATGGATATTGCAGAAACATTCGGTCAGCAGATGCAGATCACGGACACAATGACACTCTGTGTAAAGGTTCTCGCCAACCGGTGCCACGCTGTTGTCGATGCTATCATGGCCGAGGAAGATGCCGCCGAGGGCTCCAAGTCTTGACACTAATTGACAAACGTTAAGGTGGTAAAATGGTGGCTATTCTGATTGCAAAATCTGCTTTTTATGGCTAACTTTACAGTATAACAAACTACAAGTCAAACCAATAAACCACCAAGAGATATGAAAACGAAAGCTGACCTCGACGCCCTTATTCCCACCCTCGTGGACCTGCTCACAAGCCAAGACCACGAAATCGGCGCCTCCTACTATGAGCAAGGTGAAGATGGTTGGGGTGTTTGCCATGAATCTGCCACTAACTACTTCTGCTATGAGGAAGATGGTTGGCTCATCGAAGTAACGTATGAGTGCTGTGGAGAGTGGGACAATGACCCCGGCGATTACTGGACACCACCGAGCAGCGATCTCCGGAAAGCATGGGGTGAGGTAACAGAAATCCTCGTATCTCACTACGATGATGACACCGACGAAGAGTCCGAGTTTGAGGAAGATGACCTCAAAGACCTTTGGAGCGCTATTGATAAGGAACTCGAAGATATTGCATAACCAAGTCAAACCAATAAACCGTAAATATATGGGATACAGATTACATTACGCCACCACCTATCGTGTCAAATACGATGGCGGCTATTTCAACCACAAAACTGAAATAAATGAGTTGCTGGTTGACAAATGTGACGCCTCTTACAATGAGATAACGCCCGAGTGCTCGGACCGGTTAGAGATTGAACGTGAAGACCTCGTCAAATTGGTCCAGGAGATAAAGAACAATCCTAAGGAGTACGAAGATTATCTTACCTCGAAAGGCTGGGATTACACTCTGGAGGATTTTGTTGAAATCTTCAATGAGCTGATTGCCAAGAGTGACCAATCCAATAGTTACATCGTACTAAGGTGGTTTTAATATGAATCGAGACTATGCCTATTGTGTCGGAGTCAACTTCTTTAAGGAGAAGGCTCCGGCCATCTGCAAGAACTGCAAGCGATACATTCCGTGGTCAGAACCAGTTGAGGACACCCTGATATGGGTTGCGCCGCAGTATGATGAGAAAACGGGTACATGCCCTCTGAATGATACCAAAGAACCAAGTAAATGAAGAAACAATATAAAGAAATTCCAATCGGTGGGATTGGTGTAATTGCCGGTCAAAGGGTAATTGCACAGAAGTATTTGCCAGAGAACACTTGCGATGACTGTTGCTTTAGCCTTAATGCAGGTTATAATCTTCCCTGCCCATTCAATAAATGTAATGGGGGAAGCAGAGAAGATAAAACACACGTCTATTTTGTAAAAGTACAGTGAAAAATGAATGTAAAAAATACACCTTTCTCGATGGATGCCGACGAAATCACCATGTTGGCTATGGCAAAACTCCGAGGTGTCAAAAAACTCAGTGATACCAACGTAGACTGTTTCGTTGCAGGTTATAAAACCTGTATGGACGGATTTAGTGAGCCTGGTGATATACTGCCTCTATTGGCATGCATGCTCCATAAACAAGAGATGGTTGAAGATGACATTAAAATGACTATCGGCTATGCTGACCTCCGCAGAGGATTAAATAAAGAAGAAATAGAAAAAATCCGCCGAGCCAATGAGATTATTGCTGCCTTGAATAATCTTATAGAGGTACTGACAAAAGGAGAAAAAATATGAAAGAATTAACCCCTAACGAGTGGCATAAACTACTTAACAGATATGTCGCAGATGCCGAGGCCATGCGCCCGGTAATGATGAAGCCATTTGAGCAAGATGGATATGTATGCGCCACGAATGCCTACATTATCCTCCGTGTCGCAAAGCGGTTCATTTCAGAAGACTTCTCAACCGACAAACATCTCCCCGATGTTGCCAGTGTAACGCCGGAACACAATCCAATTTCCGCCATAACAATAGACACACTCCGAGGTGAGTTTGTCCGCCAGAAGATAGACTACGATACCACTACTGCTGATTGCCCCGATTGCGACGATGAGGGTGAGGTTGAATGGGAGTACACCGACACTGACGGAGATAAGCATAAGATGTGGGCCGAGTGTCCGTGTTGTGGTGGTACCGGGATTATTCCCAATGGCATCAACAAGAAATGTCAAGTTATAGGCGAAACAATCATTGTTCACTACATGCTGCTGTTATACCATGTGATGTTTGCACTCGGAGTAGATAAAGCCGAGATAACACGAGGCAAAAGAGAGCAGATTCTATTCCATATCGCCGAGGGTGTTGATGTGGTTGTAATGCCATGTAGCAATTCAAACAAATAAAACTATGATGGTACAAAAGCAGGTATGGCATAGCCGGACACGCTACATCATCGTAGTAGAGGGCATAGCCACCGTTCAGGTGGAACTCTACGATGAGCCACAAGGCCCAGACAAAGTAACCGCTTTCATCTGTAGCCTATGGGTTAACGAGGATGAGCGCCGATATGGTCACGCCGGAAGAATCTTAGACCGCGCCGAAGAGATAGCTGCCAAGGAGGGCCACAAGAGAGTGCATCTTGAATGGTGTTCACTCGATAGCCCTCAATGGGTGCTTGAATGGTATCTCAGAAGGGGCTATGAAGAGCGAGAGTTTGGCCCTAACTCATCATTGCTGGTTAAAGAATTAAATCAAATAAAATGAAAAGAAGAATCAAAGAAGTGCTTCTCATGCTAAGCCTTGCGCTAAGTGCAGCGTGGTTGGGAATCTGTATTTTCTATATGGTCAAAGACCATGAGGCATACAGTTCAACAATAGAGTATCGTGGGCATAGTTACATTTATTTCTACAATCACGGGACAAGTGCGGCAACTCACGATCCCGACTGCCCGTGCCATAAGGAAGATGTAAAAGAGCCATGAAACGCTGGACCCCGGAAGAAGAGAATGAACTGCGAGAGCTTTACGGCACAATGACCGCCGAGGCTCTCGCAGTTCGTTTCGGCACTACCTATCGGGCAATTTATCAGAAGTGCAACAAGATGGGACTGAAAAAGGATCAGCCGTGCAAAATTCATCTCACACCTCAACAATAGTTGTGGATGAAGATACACTGGCCGCATATGTCGAATGAGATATGCGCCCTTATACTCGGTATCAGCCATCGTTCAGTTGTCCGGCAGGCGCGCCGTCTCGGATTGCAAAAGACCGAGCAATTCATGAAAGAGTGCCAGGCACACACCTCAAAAAGAGCCAAAGAGAGCCACATCAAAAATGGCACATATCCGGCAAAGGGTTATTACTCTCCCAATCTCCAAAAGGGTGAGGCATATCAATTCAAGCCGGGCCACAAAGTAATCAAAAAACCATTTTAGCATGATAGAGATAAACGGGGTCAGGTTCTATGATGAGCCGGGGAGTTGCGGTAGTTACCCATGTCTTAAGACGGGAGCAACGCACTTCTCCCCAGGAGGGAAGCGCGGCCTCTGCATAATGTGGAATGAGATGCACCTAAGGACACGCAATATCCCGGCGAGATGTCATAAATTATTTAAGAAAGCACTCACTTATCCCGAGGGGAGTAAGCTGACGATAGTTGTAAACATGTAAATAAATTGACATGGCAAGACCAAACGGAAACGGCATCATATCTCTCCACGATGATAAGGAAACTAATCACGGGTTCTTCTGCATGAAACTCGTATCATATCTCAACGAAGAGGCAGAGATGGGTACTGATGTCTACGAAGAGCTATGGCACGAGCGTTTCGCCCAAGCAAAAGCCGGGAAATGTGCCTATCGCGAAAAGTGTCCTAACTATGCCAAATCAAAACCGCCATTCTGATGAAAGGGAGAGCAAAGATAATACACCGTCAAGGGAGCGTAGATGTAGCCGTTTGCAGTGTCCCGATGGATGACGCGCCCCGGACTTACAACAACCTCGTGAAAGCGATGAAAGACCGCGCCAAAAGCGTTTGGGGAGTGAGGTTTGTAGAGACGCCGGACTCTATCACGGCAATCTGGCCACGTTCCGATCGACTGCCCGACGGATGGAGCGAGAGCGTGAAGTTTATTCCGGAGGAATAGTGATTTTTTTGAAAAAAAGTGCTCAAAAATTTGGTTATTCAACAAAAGTTGATTAACTTTGCAGTGTCAATAAGACAAAGAGATAATTAACCCGATTGTTTAACCAAAACCGATTCAAAATGAATGACGAAAAATTCAAATCAAGAATCATCGAGGTAGTCGCCCTCTTGATAAAGTTCAGAACAATGACTGACAAGAGCGACAAGCGAATCCTCCGAGACTACATCAGAGCAGTAGTTAAAGAGTTGACCTTAGTCTAAGAGACTCCCCGAAACAAAGAACCCTCCCCCGAAAGGGGGAGCGGTTCCCTTAAAAAAATAAACTATGGCAGACGAAGAATTAGTTAAAGAGATTATGGAGCGTGCTCAATCCGATGAGGGTCAGCGGTTAGCCGATGATGTCCTGGCACGTTTGAAAAATGGAGAGGTTGCCCCGGATAAAGTAGTGGTAGACCTCAAAAGAGAGGACATTTCAAAAGTGCTGAAAGTGTCCTACATTGCAGAGCGTTTCTTTGGGCGTTCCCGGTCCTGGCTGTGTCATAAACTCAATAATGACATAGTGAACGGTAAGCGAGAGGGATTTACCATAGAGGAGCGCAAGAAGCTGAAAGCCGCTCTCGATACCATAGCATACGAGATTCAAATTTTGTCGGATAATTTGTAGTTCCTTTTTTCGTCATTCATCTACATAATCCGACGCCCCGGCCCGATTGACCTACAAAGTCAGTCGGGCTTTTTTAATTCCCTCGATTTCGGGGGAATTAAAATTGTAACCAACAATCAATCACCGCCTATGAAAGCGTATATATCAATTCCCATCAGCGGGAGACCGCTCATTGATGCCAAGTGTCAAGCCGAGCGGATCAAGGCGAAACTGACCGAACATGGCCACGAGTGCATAACCCCCTTTGATGTTTGCCCGGAATCAGGCAAGCCTTATGCCTACTACATGGGCAAAGACATTGAGGCTCTGTTAGCCGAAGACATCGACGCCGTTGTGTTCGGCAATGGTTTCCACAACTCCAAAGGCTGTCGGCTGGAGCACGCTGCCGCCGAAATCTACGGCAAGCGAATAGTCTATCAGTCGTGTTTCTATTTTCTCGATCTCACAACCCTTAAACCAATTCCTATCAAATGAAGAAAAAGTATCGTATCAGGAGAACCTGCAAATGGGTTCACTCACACAACCGGCATCTGTATTGCCCAACATACTCCGTTCAGGTCCGCACATGGCCGGGACTTTGGATTGATGTAAAACAATTCAAGGATGAAGAGGATCCCGACTTTGCCCGGCGTGAGGCAGAGGAACTGTTAGACAAACTCAACGAAAAGTAAGACATGAAAGTAGTAATCACCGGCGGCGAGGGCTTTATTGGCAAGGCTCTCGCCGCTGCTCTCTCCAAGCGAGGGGCCGAGGTCATAATCATTGACCGTAAGAAAGGCATCGAGGCCAAAGATTTTTTCGATACCGTTCCGAATCTCAACGAGGCCGACTGTGTGTATCATCTGTCCGCCCAGACATCGGTATTCAATACTGACCATGCGCAAATCATGCACGATAACATCGAAACATTCATGGCCGTGTGTGATGCCTGCAAGCGTTCCGGCGTAAAGTTGGTGTATGCCTCATCTTCCACAGCCAACAGTCCTAACACCACATCGCTCTATGGCATATCCAAACGTTTCGACGAGGAATATGCCAGATGCTACAACCCACAAGCCACCGGCGTGCGCCTGCACAATGTTTATGGCCCTAACCCGCGTCAAGGTACTCTTCTTTGGCATTTACTCAATGACAACCCGGTTAGGCTCGTAAACGGCGGCCGCAACGTGCGCCACTTCACATATATTGATGACGTGGTAGAAGGACTCATCTACGCATGGGGCTGTAACCACACTCTCATCAATATCGCGAACCCCGAACAGACCAGCATATATGATTTCGCTTTGTCCGTTCAGGAGCATAATACCGCTGAAATCTCGCTACTTACAGAAAAGCGTAATTTTGACAAAATCGCGCAAACAGTTGACGAGAACATATTTACTGTACCTTTGCCATACACGTCGGTTGAAGAAGGCATAAGGCGTGTATTTGAAACAATCGACAATGGCACGGCGCAGTAAGATAACACGCATGGACAAATGGGATGTTCCCACCTCTCGGCCGCGGCTGAAAGGTGGGAATATCCCTCTTTGTGATTTGTCGCCCCGGACTGTTCTACACCAGCTCGTCTCCCTGGTCTATTTCGCCCAGTTCAAGCGATCCAAGCACGGCACATCATTCAGCGAGATTAAGCAGTCGGCCGACATTGCGGCTCTCTTTGCCGACACTGCCTCCAACTTCATTCAGCGACTTGTCAACAATACGGAAGATTGGTGTATTATCACCACGCCCCGGCGCCGTCATGCAGACGGGTTCCACTTCGCCACTGCGGTATGTGAGCGCATTGCGGACACTCTCGGCATTCCGTTCTATGCTGACGCGGTGCAGTGTATTAACCGCAACCGCTTGGATCCCGACTTTCATCTGCTCCGGCCCATAGCCGAGCGGCGGGTGATAGTTTATGATGACATCATAACCACCGGCACCACACTGACCGCAACACGGGCATTACTTGATGATCGTGATTTCATTCTAAACATTATCGGCATCAATAACCGCTAAAATCCACTCTCCCGGCCATGAATTTGACCCAATCCCCACCATATTTTGGAAATAAAAGTCCAAAAAACGGAAGTAAAACGGCTAAAAACGGTAATTTTCGGAGTATATCCGGAAATTTTTCAAGGGCGGGAGAAAGATAAAGCATGAATATGAACAACAGCAACCCATTCTATCTATTTTTTCTTTGGCTGTTATCAGACTACAATTCCAGTCTCTGATTATATCCAATTTTATTCCCGAATTATATAAAACCTCTCATACATCATCACAATGGCACGAAAGAAGAATAAACATGGCCTTACCGCACAACAGGAGCTGTTCTGTCAGTACGTAGTCGATGCCTACGGTACCGATACAAGAGGCGTTCTTGTTACGGCATACCGCAAGGCCTATAACTGCAAGAATGACGCTAAGGCAAGCACCCATTACACATCGGCATCTTTGCTGATGAGTGACCCAAAGATAGCCCAAAGGGTTGAGCAACTGCAAGAGGAGCGCGCGAGACTCGCTACAATCAGTCGTGAACGCATCATATCCGATGATGTGAAGATACTCGATCTCGACCCATTAACACTCTGGATAGAAGATGAAAAGACGCACCAATGGCGAATGCGCTACCTCCACGAGATACCCAAAGAGATACGCAGCCTGCTGAAGTTTACACGCAACGGCAAAAGGCTCGTTCCAGATGTAGATAAGGACGCGGCTAAGAAAAGGCTTATAGATGTACTCGGCTATGCCTCTGCCAAAGACCTCAACATAACCACGAACAATACCGTGTCCGGCGAGTTGCGCATCGGTTTTGATGATGATCAGGAATAATGCGAGTGTAAGCAAAACCGCATAATTCCATTGCATATTGTCAATGCTGTTAGAAAAATTCTCGGCAAAATACAAAATCGTGTAAGCATAACGCCCCGTAATCCTTTCAAACTGTCAAAATCAATGCAAATCAATTTCAAGAAGCTCAACCCTCTTGGCTTTCATTTACTGAAACTGCTCCAAGACACAGCCATTCGACTGATTATTCTGTTCGGCGGTTCATCGTCCGGCAAATCATACAGTGTGGCCCAGCTTATTCTCATTATGACCTTATGGGATGGTGGGAACACCCTTGTCATGCGTAAGGTCGGAGCATCCATCAGCAAGACCATCTATGAGGATTTCAAGGTAGCGGCCAAGCAACTCGGCATCTTCAGCCTGTTCAAGTTCAAAGACGGAGTAAGGCAGATTGTTTGCATACCCAATGGAGCCAAGATTGATTTCGGCGGCCTCGATGACCCGGAAAAAATAAAGGGTATCTCCAACTACAAGCGTGTGGTACTTGATGAATGGTCGGAATTTGAGAGCGAAGACTACAAGCAAGTTCGTAAGCGTCTGCGCGGCAAAGAGGGCCAGCAGATCATCACCACATTCAACCCTATCAAGGAAACGCACTGGATAAAGAAAGAAGTCTTTGACGTAGAGAAGTGGCATGATGTTCCGATGGAGATAGAGATAGCAGGGCGGGAAATACCCTCTCAACTTACTGCCGTGAAATCAATACGGATGAACGAGGCCAAGATGATACTGAACCCTCGCACAAAGGAGATAGAGGAACACGCCCCCGACACTGTTGTTATCCAATCCACTTACCTCAATAACTTTTGGGTTGTAGGTTCGCCTGACGGTACCTACGGATACTATGATGAACAGTGTATCGCCGACTTTGAGAAAGATCGCATCAACGACCCCGACTATTATAACGTGTACGCTCTGGGCGAATGGGGCGTTATCCGCACCGGTTCCGAGTTCTTCGGCTCGTTCAACCGAGGCAAGCACACTGGCGAGTGCAAATACAATCCCGACCTCGCGCTCCATGTAAGCGTCGATAACAACGTGCTGCCCTATATCTCTTACACATTCTGGCAGATTGACTATTTTGATGGCATTACAATCCGGCAAGTTGATGAGATTGCGGCCGAGAGTCCGCACAATACAGCCCGCAAGAGTGCGCTGCTTGTAGCGGCCAGATTGAGAGAGATGGGCGTTGACCGCATATATCTGCATGGTGATGCCTCAACACGCCACGCCAATACCATTGACGACCAAAAGCGTTCATTCCTCGATCTTGTAATCTCAACACTACAAGCCGAGGGCATAGAGGTTATTGACTGCGTAGGCAAGCAGAATCCGAGTGTGCCGATGACCGGTGAGTTTATCAACGCCATATTCGATGAGATTATCCCCGATATCCGTATCATCATCGGTGAACATTGTACCATCTCGATTGAGGACTACATGAGCGTGCAGAAAGATGAGAACGGGGCAATCCTCAAAACAAAGGTCAAGAATAAAATCACCATGCAGACATACGAGGAACACGGCCACCTTTCCGACACGTTCCGCTATGTCGTCGCTGATCTTGTGCGAGAGCAGTTCCTGTTATTCTCTAACCGCCGCAAACGTAATCTATATGCCCGTGACGGGGTGATACATTTCTACAATCCCGACACCGACTGCAAGTACAATCGTGAGATTGTCTATGCCATGCCGAATGTCAATGGCAAATTCGCCCTGGTCCATGGCAAGCTGTGTGGCGAGAAATGGCACATCGTTAATCTGATGTTGAGAGAAACGTCCTCTACCGATGAGATAGCCGGGATACTTACAAATGCCAACAGTCCGCAAACCATTATCGAGTGCGCTCCGGCATACTTCCGTTTTGTACGTGATTTGCGAAAAGACATCCCCAATGTACGGGCAATGAACGAGGTCGCAGATGTCTATCGGCGCATAGCGGCTACATCGGACTTTGTGAAAAATCATCTGCTGTTTAATGAAACGAAGCTGAATGATGACGCAGAGTATTCTTTGTTTATGACAAACCTGCTCGACTACAACCGGGCAACCGGCGAAAATATTGAGGCAAGTGCTGTGTTAAGTGGCTTTATCCAGTTCGTTATTAAATTTCAGTTTTGAAAGCGACATTGATATAACACTTGAAAATACAGTGGATTAGCACCCGATTTCCGGCATCGGCAAAAATCGGTTTTTTAAGAATTTGGAGCAACCGACTGTATTTGTGCTTTTCTTTGCCACAAAAGAGAAAAGCATGAGATTCTTACAACGCATATTCGGACCCAAAGAAAAGGCGGAGGCAGTTGTTGTCAAAGCGGCCGATGCACCGCTGGCCGACAACCAAACCAACCATCGGGATGTCGTTGTCGAGGACGCTTTCAGATACCAGAATATCCTGTCAATGCTCGACAGGCTGATTCATCCATCGGTAGTCGGCAATAACTTCATACAAATGTTCAAGACTATCCCGGAGGTATTCTGGCCGATAGATTTCATCGCCAAACGTATATCGGAGGCTCATTTTGACTTGAAGAGAGTAAGGGATGACAGTATTGTGTGGTGCAACCGACTCGGAGCTGACACAATCCTCAAACAACCTAATCCCATAATGACATGGCGGGAAATCGTGTATCAGCATTTTGTCTATAAGCTGGCCACCGGGAATGCCTTTTTCAGAGCATCAATGCCAGAAACAGTAACTCCCGATGCCGTCAAATTCCAATGGTGTGACAACTATTGGAGTCTGCCCGCCCATCTTGTCGAAGTCAAACCGATGGAGTATAGCTATGGCGTTCCCATGTTCGGCATAGCCAACATTGAAGAGCTGATTAAAGGCTATACTCTCGATTTGGGAGCATACTCCGGCCTGACTATCCCTTATTGGCAGATATGGCATGACCGTGACGGCATACCCGAACTGATTAGAGGCAATGGATACTTGAAAGCAGAAAGTCGTCTGTTGTCAGTCAAAAAGCCCATTGCAAACCTCATCGCGGTATATGAGGCCCGCAATGTGATTTATTTGAAACGTGGCGCCCTCGGCTTTATCGTGGCACAAAAAGAAGACCCGACCGGGACTGTTGCTCTTGAGCCAAAAGAGAAAGAAGAACTCCGTAAAGAGTTCAACAGCAAATACGGATTCGGAGAAGGAAAGTCACCGTATGTCATCACGGATATTCCGGTGAACTTCATTAAGACAAGTTCATCCATATCCGAGATGCAGCCATTTGAGGAAACGCTGGAGGATGCCATCAAGATTGCATCCGTGTTCGGCATTCCGTCCGTTCTGGTGCCTCGCAAAGACCAATCGACTTTCAGTAATCAGGACACGGCCGAGAAGAGCGTCTATACATCAGTCATCATACCTGCCGCCAAGCGATTCTGTGAGGCTATCACAACATTCCTCGGCCTTGAACAGAAAGGTTTGTATCTCGATTGCGATTTCAGCGATGTGGCCTGTCTACAAATTGGCCTCAAAGAGGGTGAGGAAGTCAAGAAGCTGGTTAATGAACGCTGCCTGTCGCAATTCAACAACGGCCTTATATCCATCAACGACTGGCGCTCACAAATCCATGAAGACGCACTCGAGGGCGACATTTTCGACAAGACCAAGTTTGAGATGACACCTGAAGAGATAGCCAAAGTGGATAGCGTGATAAAGGCGCAGTCCTCACCGATTCAGATAAATACCGGCCAGACCGGAGGAAAGAATCCAGACAACAATCAACTTAATAATAAACCCTCGAAAGGAGAAAACAATGAAAGAACAGATGATTAACCTCCAGTACGAAACAAAAGCACTGGACGTCACTGAGAAAGGTATCGTCACCGTAGGGGTGAACGGTATAGGCATCGAGGACGCACAGCACGACATCTCGATGCCCGGCTCATTCACGGACACCCTCCGCGATGACATGCACAAAATGCGATGGTATCTGAACCACGACACGCGCCAGCTCTTGGGCGTGCCCCTGTCAGGCGAGGAAAAGGACAACAACCTCATAATGACTGGCCAGCTCAACCTCAAGAAGCAGATTGGCCGTGACATTCTGGAAGATTATAAACTCTTCCGGGATTGTGGCCGAACCCTTGAACACTCTATCGGTGTAAAGGCTCTTGCCCGTGATGAGGAAGACCGCCGCAAAGTTGTGAGGTGGAAAATGCTCGAATACTCCACGCTGACAGGCTGGGGAGCAAATCCTCAGACTTTCCTTGTAGGACTGAAGAGTGCCACCGAGAACCAGATCAGAGATGCCGTTGAACTTATCCGTATGGCGTTCAAGCAGCACGGATATTCCGACGAGCGACTTAAAAACTACGATATGGAACTCAATCTGCTACTCAAATCACTCAGCGGCGGCTTGATAGTGACGTGTCCGTGTTGCGGTCATCAGTTCGATTACGACAACGAGCCGGAGCATACTTTCTCGCAGGAAGTACAAGACGCGGCATTAGAGTTCGTATCGTCTATTGCCCGTAATGAGGCACGTCGCCAGATAGACCGTTACCGTCCGGAGATTCAGGCGGCCGTGTCCTCGATTATCGACGGCATGGCGGCAACCAAGAAAGAACTGACCACAAAGAGTATCGCCGATGCTTTCGCATATGTGCGCTGCCCCTATTGTTGGTCCCGTGTCTTCCGTAACAATAGCCTCCTCATTCCCGAATCTACCGAGACTAAGGAGAAGAAACCCGAAGATGAGGAGGGCAAGAAACCGAACTCCGGCACCAAACCAGGAGATGAAGAAGAGAAGCCGGAAGGTAAAAAGGAAAAATCACATACTGAACCATCACCTTCTGCCTCGTTCTGGGCCACCCTCAACGCCGCAACAAAAAAGTAAACAATCACCATTAATTTCATAGTGCATTATGGCAAAATTAACAGAAAAAGAAGTACAGGAGATTTTCGGCATCAAGACTGCCGGACTCCCCGATGAGCAGCGCACGTTCATCAACGCAATGGTCGGTGCTTTCACCGATGCAATCAACAAGTCAAACAATGGCCTGATTTCCGACGAGGATCTCACCAAACGACTGACTGAACTCAGCAGTCAGATGTCAAAGAGCAATACAGATGCCCTCGCCGAACTCCGCAAGGAGAATGACGACCTCATCAAACAGCTCAAATCGACAGCCGAGGCCGTTGAGAAGCTCAAGCAGAGAGGCATCTCGATGCACACCATCAACAAGTTCGACGAAAAGCTTCAGGCCATGTTCGACAGCGAGAAGTTCCAGGACTTCGCCGCCGGAAACACTCGCAAGTCGGGCCAGTTCGACGGGTTCTCTCTCAAAGAAGTCGTGTCAATGACCGACAACTACGAGGGTACGCACCTTATCACCCAGCAGCAGAGCCGCGTTGTATCGCCCATCGCCAACAAACCTTTGCATATGCGAGAGATTCTTCAGGTGCTGTCCGGCGATCCGGCGTTCCCGAACCTTGCGTTCACACAGGTGGACTCCATGGACCGCAACGCACGATACGTCACAGAAAACGGCCGTCTGCCGGAATCGAGCATCAAGACAAAAGAAGTACAGACCGGCACCAAGCGCCTCGGTACGCATATGCGAATCTCCAAGCGTATGCTCAAGAGCCGCGCCTATCTGCGCTCCTATATCCTCGCTATGATGCCCGAGGCCGTGTATATGGCCGAGGACTGGAATATCCTTTTCGGTGACGGCAACGGAGAGAATCTGCTCGGCATCGCCAACCACAAGGGCGTTCTCCCTGTCGAGAAAATCATCACCGACAACATCGTCGAGGGCAAGGCCGGAAGCGTCCAAAGCGTGACTGCCTACAACGGCGGTGCCGACGCTCTCGTAGAGTTCACTAATCCTCAGCCCCTCGTTCTCGACGGCATGGCGATTACTTTCACCGGGGCCACCTCCAACGCCAATCTGAACGCCACCCACAACGTTGTCAAAGTCACCGACCGTCAGGTTCTCCTGCTCGGTGTGGCCATCACCGAGGAAGAGGCCTCTGCCGCCAAGATGACTTTCAAGGTGAACAACGCAGCTTTCAAGAGCATCGAGGCTCCCAACTCCGAGGACGCAATCAAGACCGCTTTCGCCGTGATGACATTCGGCCAATATTTCCCGAACTTCCTCGTGCTGAATCCGATTACCGTCAACGCCATCGACAGCGAAAAGGACGCTCTCGGCCGCAATCTCGGACTCGTCAAGGTCGTAAACGGCATCAAATATATCGCGTCCCGCCCCGTGGTGGAATACGCAGGCATCCCTGCCGGCAAGTATCTGCTCGGCGACCTCAAGGCCGGCGCCCACCTCGTCGATTACACATCCCTGTCCCTCGAATGGGCCGAAGATGTGGAAACGAAACTCACAAACGAGGTGGTACTCATCGTCCAGGAAGAGGTAATCTTCCCGGTATATATGCCGTGGACTTTCGCTTATGGAGACATGAACCAGCTCAAGCTGGCTATCACCAAACCTGTTTCAACAACTACAACCATCACAACAGAAGGATAATGGACATAATCGTAAGGGGTGAACCCCAAGAACTCGATTTCGTCCGCCGTTTATGCCGCGACAAAGTGCGCCGGGGATTGCTTGCAATTCTCCCGGCCACAAGTCCGGCTTGTGATGAAGTAGTCCGTCTCAAGAATGAGCGTGACGAAATAATCAAACAGTTGCGGGAAAAAGATGCCCGCATAATGGAGCTTGAAGAACAGAAATCGTTACCGACTGTTCTCAATAGTCCCGAAACCGTTCCCGAAAGTACCGAAAACGTTGCAAACATCGTTGAAAACGTACCCGAAACCGTTCCCAATAACCCCAAACCCGTGGATGACAGCAAGACCGTGGAGGTCGAAGACATGACAGAGGTCAACCTCGATGATGTCAAAGACACTCCCGAGGTTGATACCAAAGAAGCTCCGGCTCCCACTCCCAAGAAAACCCGCTCAAAAAAATCAGAGTAAGCAATGCTGATAGACTGCTCATACTTCATCGACGGCCCACGTCACATTCAGAACGCGACTCTCGGCAAGATTCCGCCGGGCAAGATGCCTAATGCAAATTCCGAGGAAGTCAACGCCGCAATCATGGCGTATGTCCGAATGTTCCAGCGACCGTTTTTGAAAGAGGCTCTTGGCGCTCCCATCGCCAGTGCCGTTATCTCTTATCTTAAACTCATTGAACAAGACGAGGACGAGGAAAGGGATGTGGCACTTGATATGGTCATAGAGCAGCTCCGTGAGCCTTTTGCAAACTATGTGTTCTATAAGATTCTGCGTGATAGCAACAGTCAGGCCACAATGACCGGGCTTGTACGCCTCAAATGTGCCAACGATTACGTTGCGCCCATACGACGTCAGGTATCTGCATGGAACGACATGGTGGAGATGATGGCAGACTTTGCGGAATGGGCCAGGACATCAGACTGCCACGTTCCCGGCATAACAACAGATTCAAACCTGCTTACCAAAATCAATTCTCTCAATCTATGAACCGTAGCCGCGAAATAATAGAGATTTTCCGTGATGTGGTAGAGGCTACCGCCAGGAACTGCAACATTGTCGTTACGCAGTTCCATAGTGGCGAGAGTATGGAAATCGCCTGCCCGGAGATAAACTATACTTTCGGCAACTCCCGGTATGTCAAAGACAGCCTCGACGAATTGAGCAAAACACCCAAAGGCAATGAGCAGAAATTTCCCCTCATCGCCCTGTTCTGCCCGTTCCAAGAGCAGCGCAATTCCCCGGATTATTTCAGTAAGGCTACTGTCAATATAATCATAGCCTGCTCCACCTCAAAAGAATGGAGCAACGAGCAAAGATTAGAGTTGTCATTTCAGAACATTCTACGGCCTATTTATAATAGGCTGTTGGAAGCTCTGAAAGAGGACGGGAGATTAGATTTCGGTTATGATGAGGTGGTGAAACACCGCTACTCTGAAAACTACTCTTATGGCAGATATGGCGCTCACGACGGCACCGGGGATGCGGTCAGTGAACCCATTGATGCCATAAATATTACAAATCTTGAATTAACAATAACAAATCAAACGTGTAGATAAATTATGAGACCCATCAGATCGTGTGACGACTCACACCTCAACACCGGACTCTCCAAGTGTCCTGTCGATTTCGCCCGCATGAAAGGCGCAATCATCGTACCCTATGGCACCAAGCTGCCGGCCAAACTTACAATCGAAGAACTGACCAGGTTGGCCCACGCTGACGAGCATGAACGCATCTACGGCATCAAAGGTTTCTGCGAGTATGCCCCGGAGGGCGGTGAAGCCCAGACAGGCGCCGTCGGCTATGGCGGTCTTCAGGTGACCGGTTACAGCGACCGTGCCGACACGTTCACCCTCGACAAGAACTATCCTGAACTTCATGCCTCGCTCACCAAATGCTCCGGCATGGCATGGGGTGCGTACTTCTTCGACGAGAAAAACTACCTCTACGGCCTCAAAGACGACACCGACGTACTCGCGCCGTTCCCCATGTCGACTATCCACTCCAACGCAACGCCGTACTCGACCAGCTCCGCCAAGTCCACGATGACCGTTAAGTTCTGTCATGAAGATGCCCGCGCCGCTATCGAGCGTGCCGACTATGTGAAGCTCGATTTCAACCCCCAGCGCGCCACTCTCGGCCTGACCGCCGTCAAGCTCGTCAAGACCGGCGACACAGGCAACGACTTCAAGCTGCTGGAGAGCATCGGCGGCTATGACCTCACACCTACTTTCGGTGCTCTGATCGCAGACAGTGCCACCGCTATCGCCGGGGCGACTGCCGCCACCTACGATGCCGAGAAAAAGACTCTCACGCTCACGGTGTCAGGCTCGGCCGTTCCCAAGCTCAAAGCGCCCAAGACGCTCCTTGAAGCCGGAATCGAAGGTATCGAAGAAGTCTGACCGCTATGGTAAAGTATGAGAATGTAACATTCCTCAAGGAACCTGCCAAAAGGCTGACAAGAGATGAGTTCATCGCCCAGCACTTGAACGTCTTTTGGCAGGACCGAAAGGAGGCGACCAGACGTAAAATGCTCGGGGCCGTCCATGACCTCATCACGGGGGCGTCAAAATACAAGAAGTAATAATCCGGGGCGGTGGTGTAAATCTCCGCCCCTTAATCTTTCAGTATGGATATAATAGGAGTCCATGACATTATCCACAAGATAGCCGAGGGGTTCGAGGACAATGCATTACAATGCCTGGGCAACCATTCATCTGATGTGGTCGATTTAATCCAAGAACAGATTTACAACGGTCAGGATGGCGATGGCGAATATCTGTCACCTACATATGACGAAGACCCGTTCTTTGACGAACCCGGCCGTTGGCATGGCCGTGCAGACGATTACATTAAATGGAAATATGAGATAACACCACCGGTTGCAAGCCCAAATTTATGTCTTTCGCCCCGGCCTATAGAAGTGCCTAACCTGTTTATTGATGGAACGTTTTTCGGTCAGATTTCAGCAATAATGAAGGGTACGTTTCTTGAAGTATCTCCAGGCAATGGAAACGGGCCTGAAATCAAGAAGAAGTACGGAGATAGACTGTTTATGCTTGGGGAAGACGCCGTTGAATGGTTCAACCTCGAATATATGTGGCCGGCAATAGAGAAATTCTTTAACGATTGCGGATACCGATGAGTTGCGCGTGTGAACATAAGAAGATGGCCAGTGAGTATGAGCGTATGTACCGCCTTGCCAAGATGACCGCCAAACTGCATGACAAGACAGTGGCTCTCTATAAGAACGATGACGGCACATATGGATTTACCACCGACACAGAGACAGATAAACCGATTATAGAATACATTTCCCCATATTAGCGATGGCAATAAAGATTACCGACCTTGTAGACCCTAATGAGATTGAGAAACTGAAACAACTTGACGCCGAGTTGTCAAAGGTTCTCGATACTTACACCAAAGTAGCAAAGGATCTCGCCAAAGGTCTTGAAATAAGCGTCAGTGTCGTGGGCGACATTGACAGACTGGAGAAGATTCTTGTCGATAAAGGCAAGGAGGCTTCCAAAGTGCAACAGCAGCTCACGCAAGTTATAGAGGAGCATGGCAAGGTTGTCGCCAATACCACCAACACCATCTCCCGACAGTTGATGGAGCAAGAGCGCGTCAACAAAACCCAGCGTGATTCATATAAAGAACATGAACGGGTAAAGCGTCTGCTTGACCAGTTCCATGACACCTACGAGGGTCAGATACAACGACTCATGCAGGTTGAGGCCGCATTGAAGAGAAACAATGAAGCCCAAAAGGCCAATGAAAAGGCATTGAAAGCCGGAACCATGTCAGCGACAGAGTATCAGCAGAAACAATCAGCACTCATTGCTCTGGCCCGACAAATGCGTCAGGAGAAGTCTGTGCTCAACCAACTTCTCACAGCCGAGGAAAAAGCCAATCTCAGCGTTGAGTCAAGTTATGCCAACATGTCGCAACAGCTCGAACTACTGAAGAAAGCGTATAAGCAATTATCCGAAGAGGGGCGAGATTCGGAATATGGCAAAGAGCTTGAGGAAACAATACAGAATCTTGATGCCCATCTCAAAGACCTTGCAGCCGACCAAGGCGAGCACCAGCGCAATGTCGGTAATTATGCTATTGCTTGCCAGAATGGAGTGGCGTCCACCGAAGATCTCAATCGTGTATTGCAGCTCAACGCCGCGACCATTGATGGGTGTATAGAGCAGAACAAGTCTTTGGAAAAAGCGAAGAACCAACTTGACCAATCTGATGAAAACTATGCAGAGACCCTTGATAAAATCAATGCCAAAATTAAGGAGAACATGGCTCGCATTATGGATGTGTCAGACGTCATGGAGAAAATGCCCTCTACCGTAGAGGAAGCCGAGAAACAGAACAAACGACTTGCGGCAGCTCTCAAAATGGTAGATGTGAATGCCGAGGGCGCGTCTGAAACAATCCAACAGTATCGAGAGCGCATTGAAGCCAATAATGAGATGATTGAAAGGGTTACGGGGTCAAACGAGGAATACGCAGACTCTTTATTGTCGATTATTGGCATGAACAGCAACTTCGGTCAGTCATTTCAATCACTCGCCAACTCGGGCGGACATAGTTTTATCGACGGCCTCAACACAAAAGTCAAGGCATTCGGCAAAACATTGATTGGGCTGATTGCCAATCCCTGGGTGCTTACGCTATTAGGTATCGCAGGTGTGGCCGCCGGTGTAAAATGGTGGTATGACTATAACAAAGGCCTTGTAGAGGCCACCAAACTGACCAAAGACTTTACCGACTTGTCAGGTTCCGAATTGAAAGCCGTGCGGAATGAGGTTCAGGCAGTCGCGGATTCCTATGACAAAGACTTCAAAGAGGTTGTTGAGGCGGCCAATGCGATGTCAAAGCAATTCGGCATTTCCGTTCAGGAATCACTCAAACTAATAGAGGACGGATTTGCAGCCGGGGCCGATGTCAACGGAGAGTTTTTGGAAAACATAAAGGAATATCCTGCATATTTCCGCGAGGCAGGACTCTCGGCAAGTGAGTTTATCGCCATAACCACACAAGCCAATCAGGCCGGTATATATTCCGACAAAGGCATTGATGTCATAAAAGAGGGCAATTTGCGTATTCGTGAGATGACAAAAGCGACTGCCGAGGCGTTGGAAGGCATAGGCATCTCATCTAAACAAGTGCAACAGGATTTGGCAGATGGCAGCAAGACAACATTTGACATAATGCAACAAGTGTCAGAAAAGCTGGCCGAGTTCCCGGAATCATCATCTGAAGTCGGCACCGCTTTGGCTGACATCTTCGGCGGTCCCGGAGAAGATGCTGGTCTGCAATATATTCTTACCCTCAAAGATATTGACACCAATCTCGACAATGTGAAAGACCGTGCCGGGGAACTCGGCAAACTTCAGGAGGAGCAGTTGAGAAGTCAGGTTGAGTTGGAGAATGTGATTGCATCCGTTTTTGATGCCACCGGCGGCTCTTTTGAGTCGATGACAACCAAAGCTAAGATTTTTGTTAATGACGGTATCATTTCAATCATCAAGGGTTGTGTAGATATTGTGAATTGGTTTATTGAATTATATAACAATGCTTCACAGGTACGCCTTGCGGTGAGTGCCATCAGCTTTGCATGGAAAGCCCTTTGGGACATCGTTAAAACCGTGTTCGGCCTGATACTTAACGGATTCAAAGCAGTAGGAGAGGCTGCCGAAGGGTTCTCCCTCATCCTCAGCGGCAAATTATCCGAAGGTATCAATAAAATGAAGACAGCCGTCACGGAAGGTGTAAAAGGCGTGGTATCTCAGTTCAAAACGGCGGGTAAAGAAATCGCCGATGATTTCGCCACGGAGTTCAACAAGACAATTGACGGCAAACTAAGCCCAGTAACATTGAAGAAGCACGTTGAAACTGATGAAGACACCAATCCCAGCGGTAATAATACGCCTGAATCGCCGGAAGAGAAAGCGGCGCGTTTAAAAGCCAAAGAGGAGGTCGAGAAACGAGCCAAAGAGGAGCTGAAACTGCTGCACCAACTCGAAGAATCCAAAATTGCAATAATGAAAGACGGTCATGAAAAAGACCTTTCGCTCATCCGGCTTAAATATAAGAAAAAACTCGACGCGGTCACCGGCGATTCCGAAAAAGAACGGCAGCTCAGGATTTCATTAACCGAGCAGATGCAGAATGAATTGGCCGCCTGCGAGATGGAATACCAGCAGGAACTCTCCAAAATAAATCTTGAGAACCGTCTTGCCGCTGTGGAAAAAGGCAGCAAGGAGGAACTAGATTTGAAATTGGAGCAGTTGGAAGCATCCCGTGCCGCCGAACTGAAAGCCGCCGAGAAGACCGGCGCCGATATTAACCTAATTAACGCCAAATTCAACAAGGAACGTGAAAATCTTGAAAACGAGTATGCCGACCGCTGTGTGCAGAAAATTCAGGAACGTTACGCAGATGAGCAATCAGAGCGCGACAACGCCATGATGTCCGAGTTGAATACCCTTAAGAAGAAATATGCGGAAGAACTCAAACTCGCCGGAAACAATGAATCAAAACGTGCCGAGCTAAAAGAACAGTATGAAGCCGCATCGGCAGACATCACGGAGAGATATGCCATTCAATCCGCAGATGCAACTGTCAAGATGTTTGAGGAGATGCTTAAAACCGATAACCTGACTGTCGATGAACGAGAACGTATGGAGCGTGAACTCGCAGCTGCGAAAATATCTCTGGCGAAATCGGTTACAGATGCTACCATTGCTGAAATTGAAAAGGCCACTGATGCAGACAATAAGGCCACCGAAAAACGCAAGGCCAATGCCCAACAGTGGTTACAGATAGCCGCTGATTCCCTCAACACCATATCCGAACTCGTTGCCACGGTTTATGACGCCAAGATTACCAAAATCGAGGAAGAACAGGAGGCTAACACCGCTGCCGGAGAGGCGGAACAGGAGAGGATAACCGAACTTGTGGAGAAAAAAGTGATTACTGAAGAGGAGGGCGAGGCTCGAAAGAGGGCGGCCGAAGCCCAGACTGCCAAAAAGAATGAAGAGCTGGAGAAGAAGAAACAGCAGCTCAAACACAAACAGGCAGTGTGGGATAAGGCCAACGGCGTGGCACAGGCTGGAATCGCAACAGCACTCGCCATCATGAACGCGTTGCAGATGGAGCCATTCCCGGTCGGTATTGCTATGGCCGCTATCGCCGGGGCCATGGGTGCCGTGCAAGTTGCCACAATCCTTGCGACACCGATACCCAAGTATGCTAAAGGTACCGACCGACACAAAGGCGGCCCGGCGATTGTCGGTGATGGCGGTGTTCCCGAGTTGGTCATCTTCGGCGGTCAGTCATGGATAACACCCGACACCCCGACAGTTGTAGATCTGCCCGCAGGAGCCATTGTCAAGCCCAATATCGACGGCATAGACAACAACACTCCCGGACTTGTTCCCCTGCCTATGGCCGGTGAAAGCAACGCCACTCCTGTTATCATCAATAACGATTACAGACGGCTTGAAGAGAAAATGGATGCTTTCATTTTCATCATGCGGCGCCACTCCAACCGACAGTACCAAAGCTCAATTGACAACACGTTAAACCGATATATCGCAGACCGTATATGAAAGAGAGACTCGAACAACTGACACTATCGCAATTCGTTGACCTCGTCTGCGGCGATACAAGCGTATTGCTCGGCAACCATGAGATAGGCAATCCGAATAAGCTGGCCGCGGCCACTCGGAGCATAGTGCTGGAATATCGTGCTATCGCCGACCCCGGGGGCACAGGCTCCTATTTCAAGCACGTTGAGGACTGGATTAAAGCCAAGATGAATGTCATAATCTTCACTATGTGCGGCAATCTGGTATCACTCAAACAATACGGCAGAGCGCGTGAGGTGCTTGTGGACTACGGCCTGTCTGCCTCCGGCTGGCCCGACAGCAGGGTGGACGGCACCATTCAGGCAAAACTCGCACAGTCACAGCGTGAACTTCAGGATCTGGAGGCCGAGAACGAGAAAGTCAACGCAGAGCGAGAAAAGATACGCGGCCATTTTGACGCACAGACGGCAACGATGATGGCTCATTTCAAGTTCCAGATAGACCCGGACACCATCAAGGCCACTTTGTATGCCAATCTCGTAGCCCGGCATAACCGTGAAATCAAGGCTCAAATGGCCGCGATGAGAAAAAAATGAGGGTTGACGTGCATTTTTTCTCCGAAAAATTTGCACATGAGCAACAAAATCGTTACCTTTGTGTTGTAATTCTAAAGCACATTGAAATTATGAAAATCTCAGAGTTAACGAGACTCATCTCAAGAGCCGGATGTTATCTTCTGAAACACAAGACAAGGCATGACCTTTGGATTAACCCGGTAACAGGTGAAACATTCCTCATCCCGCGTCACCAATCAGAAGAAGTTCCGAAAGGACTTGAGAAAGCAGCAAAGAAATGGGCAGGGGTTGAATAACCCCTCTCATTTCTCTCTCCGATACTTGGGGATTGATTAATTCAATGTGTTTTAAGATTACATAAATTTTGAATTAAGATGAAGATAAAGGCAATCGTTGAAAGAAATGACAACAACTTTTATGCAATCACTTGCGAAGATGTGATTGCCGGTTGTCATTTTGGCGGCTATGGCTACTCAGCACAGGAAGCCAAAACCGACTTTATGGAGGGAATTAAGGAATCCCTTGAAACTGCGAAAGAAATGGGCAAGGATGTGCCTGTTTCTCCAGAAGAAATTGAGGTTGAGTTCCGCTACGACCTCCCCTCATTCTTCAATTATTTCGACTGGATAAATATATCGGCATTTGCTAAGCAAGCCGGAATCAACGAGTCGAAAATGCGAGCATATAAATCCGGACTTGCCACAGCATCGGAAAATACACTCGCAAAAATCCTATCGACCATTAGAACTATGGGTGCGGCGATGAGTGCCGTTACTTTATAGTTTCGATGTGCTTTAATTACAATTCTCCGGGCGTGTCCTTTTGGGCGCGCCTGGTTTTAAAAAATGGAAATGCAAAAGATTTATGTTAATATAATCAAGTCTGGCGACAACTACGGCTGCTCATGGCATGATAATACAGCCGGGACAGTAGTTGTTACAAGCGATACCATTGAATCATTGAAAGAGAAATTTGATGAATCCTTGAAACTTCATATTGATGGTTGTATCGCGGATGGCGATGAATTGCCTCCCTATCTTGTCAGCAATGACTATGAGATTGAGTTCGAGTATTGATAATCGAAACAACTGCCCGTGAGGGTAGGCTTCATTAAATTAAAGAACCCCGCCGTGTCCTTTGTGGCACGGCTTTTTTTATACCCGACTGAATAAATCGACGGCCCGTTGGTAACTCCTGCAAAACGCAAGAGTTATGAACAATCGCAAATATAACAACGGGCGCAGGCAGACAAGGCTTGACCGTATAGAGAGAAAATGCGACCGCATCATCTCCGAACTGGCTGTTATCCGACAGCAGTTAACATACTGTACTGATGACATAGACGGAGCCATTGAGCGTATGCATAGTAATGCCAGGCGAATGAGAGCCGAGGCGCACAGGAATGCAAGATTTTTACATAAGGTGTTCCATTCCAAAACGCTGGAATGATGAAAATCGAAAGTCTTGTTGTAGAAAACCTGACTTGGCTTAGAAGAAAGGCACACTGGTATTATTCAGATGACTTCGATGCTGACGACCTCGCCAGCGAAACCATAGAGAAAATATTGAGGAGCAAAGACAAGTTTGACTCACGGAAGAGCTTCCGCCCGTGGGCATTTACAGTCATGCACAATACCTACATCACCCAGTATAACCGGCGAAAGTGCGTGCCGTTTACAGGAATGGACGATGACTATTCCTATGCCTCGCCTTTAACAGCCGAACAGGATATGGCAATATCACACATTCTCGCCACAGTCCGGGAATGTGCGAGAAAGTCAGTAGCCATAGAGTGTGTGATACTTTATGCCAAGGGGTACAACTATGATGAGATTTCTAAGATGCTCGGAATACCGAAAGGAACCGTGATGAGTAGAATCAGCAATGGCCGGAAGATGTTGCGTGAGGCTCTCGACGGCTAAAATGTCAGTAAATGTTAAGGTGGTAAAATGGTGGTAATCAGACGTAAAATGGTGGTCATTCTGTTTGTGTCTATCGTAAATAACGGCTAACTTTACAACATAATAAAAAACTACAAGTCAAACCATTAAACCCCTTAATTATGGAAAAGAAGAACAATTTCCGCGTGAGAGTGATGAAGTATGCATGGCAACTCTGGAAAGCCACCAAGCAGACATGGCGCATCTGCATGATAAAAGCGTGGCAGCTCTACCGCCTCGCGAAAGCCATGCGCGAGGGTGTGGTAACATTCTACTACACCAAAGCTGACGGCTCTATCCGCAAGGCCATGGGCACTCTCAAAAATGTGCCCGCCGGTGCCACCCTCGGCGGCAAGAAAGTGACCAAGCCCTCCTACAAGACTATGGCTTACTTCGACACCGAGAAGAACTCTTTCCGCTGTTTCAAAGTCGAGAACCTTATCTGCACAATCTGATGGAGCTGCTACCTACCAATGCTTACCTCATCACTGAAAAGTGTGGGGTAAGCCAAGTGGCCCCCAAGAGCGGCAGAGAGTTCCAGCTTGAAGAGATACAGCGGTATGTCGGCGGCTATATTGAGGTTGTACGGCTCACTGATGATCAGATAATAATTGTCAATGGAGAGGGCAAATTTACCAAAGGGTGCAATCAGATAGCCACGGCGATTGCACATCTGCACCGGGCCATCGGCCAGCGTGACTATATCGCCAGAGATGCCGTTATATGCCCCTCAAAGATGCTCTCATAAAAGTTCAGTTTTGGAGTGAGTTCGGGTGCAAAATGTAATAGCTCAAAGAGTTAGGCGGCATTTTGCGCCTTTTCAAAAAATCGGTTTTTTCGGCATTTGGCTGAACGGGTGTGGTTTTACCTTACTTTTGCAGAAAAGGTAACAGCGATGCGCATAAAATACCGCCTTGTCATAAATGGAGACGCAACGGAACTTCCCGATGACAACATCAAGAATTGGGATGAGGTGAAATGCGTGCTTACACGAAAAAATTATGAGGGGGTGACACGCTCAATAAGCAGCAAGTTCGAGTTTGTGGGCGCGGCCTACGACCTAATACTGGAGCAATGGCTGAAAAGAGGGCTTGACGCCAGTGTGACGGTTGAAATCTCGACGATAAACAACCGATGGGAGTATTCCGAGTTTTTCCGTTGCCCTCTCGATTTCTCCACAATGTCATACACCCCCGAAATATTAAGCATCAGCGGCATAGACCAGACACTGGCCGCGCAGCTTAAAGCCAAGGGGAAAACGACATATGAATTCCCGGTCTCTGAAATAAAAGAAAACGAGCCGCTCGATTACCGGCACATCGACCTTGAATCAACCATGGCATTCAAAATCAACGGCGAGAATGTCAGCGACGTCAACTATGAGACCCAAATCTTAGATATCGTCAACTTGGGCATTACTGAATGTAAGGTAAACAACCGGGACTTATGCCGTTTCGTTTTTCTTCCATGCTTCTATATCGAGGACGGCGACAACTATTCACTGTCAGGCAATGACACCGTGAAACAAACCGTCGACCACGTTTCTGACGGCATCCCTGTATGCCGGGTTCTCAAAGACGTGTCACAGGCCCGCATCAAGTTCAACCTCAAAATCTCTTTGTCCCGGTATTTTCACGAAGGGACAAACGATGACAAAGGATACACCTGGCGGACGCTTGCAACCCCGCAGGTCAGGGTGTCAAGATTATCAGATGGAGCCGAACACATACTCGGCACCATTAATGCCGAATCTGGCCAAACTACAGCCCTGAAAGAAACCGTAACATCCGATTTGAAAGAGAACGATTGCATCATCGCGTATTTCGTATTACCTTACCTAAGATGCGAACAGGATCCTTATGTGATGAGATGGGAGAAGTGGGAGCTTGGCGTCTATAAAGACTTGACTCCCGATAAAGGGGAAATTTCATTTTCATCCGCAGAAATCTTCCGCATAACGACACAGACTGCGGCAAGTACGGGCGACAATATCAGGATCGACATCATAAAACCGCAATCCGTGCTCCGGATGCTGCTACGGTCGATGACAGGCCGCGAAGTACCGTGCTCAATAGAACCGTCCGGAACACCAAGGATGGACAATGCCATGCTGATGGCGGCTGAAAGCATCCGAGACATTAACGGTGCGAAGCTATACACGTCCTATGAGAAATTCTGCCAGTGGATGGAAGCTGTATTCGGGTATGTCCCCGTAATACCCACAAACGGAGAATCATTGGTTTTCATGCACCGCAACGGGCTTTTCAACACCAGCCGCACGGTAAGGCTTGATGCCGCTTTGAGCGATATCAGCCTGCATGTTGATTCATCCGCGTTGTATTCATCGGTAAAAGCCGGTTATGACAAACAGGAGTATTCGCAGGCTAACGGGCGGTATGAGTTCCGTTTTTCCGCAGAATACACCACCGGAATCATCCTGTCTGACAAGCGTCTCGAACTCATAAGCCCCTACCGTGCCGACAGCTATGGCATAGAGTTTATGATATTGGAACGCGGTGATAAGACCTCAGACACACGCAGCGATAAGGATGTGTTTTTTGTCTGCGCAAAGAAGAACCCAGTGGCAAAATCATATGAATTTGTCAGAGACGGGTATAAAATCAACGGCGTCGTTTCTCCTGAAACGATGTATAACAGCATGTACTCGCCAATGTCCATGATACACGCAAACGCACGGTATATAGGTTCTTTCGCCGATATGCTGTCATTCACTTCATCTAATGGAAATACGGATGTGACCATAAACGGCATAAGCATCACCGACGATATAGAACTTCCCGGCAGCCTTTTCCAGCTGTTGGAAGCATCAGTGTCAACCCCCGGGGCCGGACTGCTGGCGATGAATCCCGATGCGGAGTATATATTCCAAAGCAACGGCATGTCATATACAGGAATCCTGCGGGAGCTTAGGTGCAGCCTCGCCAAAAACGAGCCAGAAACATATAAACTGATTATAACATCAATAACGCCATGCTGATCTCGCCGTTCTCGCCCCTGTTTTTCCGGCCTATAAAATCATACGGCATCGGATGCCCCTACATTCAGACGTTTGCCACGTCTGACAGGATTCTCATTGAACTCATCGGGGAGAAGGATTGGCACGGGCAAGCGACCGTATATGCGGAACCGTCTCACGAACCTTTGTTTGTCATCCAGTTCAACACATGGGAAATCAACAGAACCACTATGCTCCGCTTCACCGTACTTGCCCTTACACCCGGAACATATTCTGTCGGCATAAGCGGGATAGGTGTGTCAGAGACTTTCAAAGTCACAAATTCAGAACTTGAACTTGCCACCACAACTTTGATCCAGTACTCGATGAAAGACAATAAATCGCGCATGGACGGTGTGTTTTTTATCGACGGGATGCAGAGGTTCTTCGATTTCCGGGTTCCTGGCGGCTTTAAAGATTCAAACTGGACATTCTCAGTTGATAACGAGCAGTTCGTCACGGCTGATTCCGACATCATCGAATTGTATGCCAAAGAATCCACCCAGCAGAAATTCACATTAGGCAACTCAATGGGATGCCCCATATGGTTCGGGGAAATGCTCAACCGCATCCTATGCTGTAGTTTCGTCTATTTCGATGGAATCCGTTATTGCCGGAAGGATTCAAGCGTGCCTGAGGTGACTTTGCTTCAGGACGGCATCAACAGTTTCGTTTTCAATCAAAGTCTCCAGAAAGTCGTGAATATTGATCCCGCCATTAACCTGAGCCATCAGATAGCGATGCGCAGAACCTCCGACACATACAGGCTGGCGATTCCCGATATTAACCGCATAGCAGAATAGACCATGGTATTACAAGAAGATGAACTACAGGAAATCGTCAATACGGTGCTTTCAGCCGTCCGGACAAATTCACGGACTATCGACCAGCTTACTCCTACGTCAACCCCGTTGAATGGCGACTGCATAGAACTCAGCGGAGGTAGGAAGATTGCCTACCTCACGCTTGAAAGTCATATTGCCCAAGCTGTAAACCACAAGTCGATACCGGTAGAAGAGTTGGACAACATGGGCTATTCAGACGCCGATGCTTTTTTTAAGGCCATGCTGGAACCGCATCACACACGATACACGGTCACAAGCGGCCACTTAGGTGCAGTGCGCAATGTCGGGTTACTTGAAATGTTCTCAACACCCGGGTACTGCACGATAACACAGATTTTCGTAACCAATCTTATATTGCGCGACGGAGGGGTTTTCTACAGCGACCATTCGGACTGGGACGCGCATGTTTATGTCAGGCATTTCAATATTTCGGCATCAGGGACGGGGTCTCCCCCGGTCTCACGTGGGCAATGGACGCCATGGAATGATTTTTTCCCGGCAGACGAAATAACCCCCTCCGACATCGACACATGGTTTGATAACATCGCCGGTTCCGGCAAAGATTCATAAACACATAAAACCGACATAACAATGGCAAAGAAATTCATGGGCGAGGCGGCCGCAAAGGCGATACTCGCGAAAATCAAACAGACGAACAGCGTAGTGGGCGAGCTTCCCACAACCGACGAAGTTGCCGAAATG
>Ga0209064_1000656_pt1 | contig 73615 bp, 52 predicted proteins | sample Inofromicrocosms_FD_187498 | JGI IMG/M metagenome (GOLD analysis project Ga0209064, IMG submission 187498) | Mouse cecum microbial communities from Vienna, Austria - Inoculum for glucosamine and mucus D2O microcosms (SPAdes) (version 2) | ecosystem: Host-associated > Mammals > Digestive system >...
TGGCAATAATGTCATAACTTCCCGCCTCTCGCGCCGAAAGACTCCAACCGTCCGTATCGTTACCGCTTAACGTTACGCCGTCGGGCAACGTCAATTCCGCATAGTTAGCCCAGTCGGACGAATAACTCGACAAAGCGAAACTCTGTTCTTTGCCTACGTACGGCTTGCTACTTTCGGCGACGCCTACTATAGGGAGACGTCCTCTGTTGATAGTCACCGTACACGTCATATTATCCGCGTCCTTTATGACGTAGTTGCCGTAGTATTCCGTCTTGTCATCCGCGGACTTTATAAATACAGCCTTAGCTGTATACGTACCTCGTCTATTAGGTACTACGTCTATCTGATCGAACTTCGTACCGTTCTCGGCAGTACCTGTGAATCTCGTCGCTATCACGGGTCTATCCGCGTAAATTTCGCTCTCGTTAGCAAACGTCGCAGGCGTGAATACTCCCGTGCTCGCATTATACGACGGGTTAGTCAGCGTCAATTCCTTAGGTTTGACTATTATCTTGAACCATCTGACAGTGTCAGATTCCATATGCTCTGGATCGCTAACGTCGGCTTCCCCAATAAACTTTGGCTTTCTAAGTTCATATGCATCGTTTTTCTGTTCTTCTGTCCAACCGTTTGCCGTTGCATCAGCCTCAACTTCAGCCCTTACGTCGTCGAACCAATTCTGCTGTAATTCGACGCTGACCCAATATTCGCCGATGTTCTTGACAGATGTTTCGGGATACGTTACCTCGATATATTCGTTCGTATGTTCGTACCACTTCTTGCTGTACCAGCTAACGGCTTTAGCATCTGTCGCAGTCAGCGATCTAAGTGTCTGCGATTCGCCGTTGTAAGTCGTAGTTACGTCCTCGGGATTATTAATTGAGAAATTTAATCCTATAGCGCTTAAATTCAAATGAAGCGCGGGACGGACGCCGTTAGTATTATAAACATAGTTGCTACTATTAGCGCCCGAGACCTGCAGATTCCACGCGTCGAGGTAATAATAATAAGAGCCGGACCGTAGCCAAGATAAAACCGATTCAGAAGAATTGTGTCCACGTTGGGCATCGCTTAGATTCCATATTGATGAAGTTGCCGCGACGTTGCTTGCGCCCGTCTCGGTTATAGACGGTAGCCATATATAGTCGCTACCCCATTCGTCATACCGGTGTCCGTCAAATTCGTCCATTGGTTTGTACGGATTAGATACAAATTTATTATGCCAACCGCTAGGCAAGTCGCTGAGAGCATCGTTTGGACAGTTGTTCCAACCATCTTGACGTCCCAATATCGTCTCGGTCTGCTGATACTTAATATTCTTAGGCTGTACTAGATACTTCTCTGCAAAGCTGTCCGCTCCGCCCTGAGAGAACATATTCCAAGTAGTATTGTCTTTGTTTAATAATACGTTATTCCTTATGATACTTCTGCTGTATGAGTTAATTCCCTTAGCATCAGTATGACTGGGATAATACTGCCCCTTTCCTTGACTATTCGCCAAATACAGCGTCGCTATTACGTTATCTTTACCTTTGTCCGTATCAGCAAGAGTCAAAGACGCGACCATCCACTCGAGTCCGCCGAGGGTTATAACAAAACCGTTATCCCTCTTCGTCTCGTCCGATATCCTACTATTGATAGTGGACGCGGGAACCACATAATACTGCTCGCCTGCGAGCGCCGACGGAGAATTCTTTCCGTACGTCTCCCAGTCGGTAGCTCCGTTAGTCTTGATGTACTCAACGGGGTCTTTGTATCCGAATAGTTTATCTACGAGATCGCTCACAACGTCACCGTTAAAGTCTCCGCTATCTCTATCGTACAGCTCAGCTCCTCCGCCTATCTTTGTCGCAGAGCCGGTATTCGCAAGCGCCGACACGTCCTCAGGAAAAGCAAAGAACGCCGTCGCAATGAGCGACAACGCGAATACAATCACCGTCATAACAACTATCAAACTGTTGACTCTACTCCTTACCCTATTATTCATAGTTTTACTGCGCTCCTTTAGTATTTCACTTTCGTACGAATATGTTCCTTCTCACTCTCTTTTGAAGAAACAAAATGAAGGTAAACCAAAATTTACCTTTGAAATTGCCGTATTTGTCATTTTTGCGAATACATCTCCTGTCACAAGAGATGTATTTTTTGAACATTTTCGGGTAAATTGAGATATGAATTTCGTGTTTTAATGTATAAAAGCTAAAAAATTTGCAAAAACTATTGACTTTCTCGAATAAAATATTTAATATGATAATGTATAGTAATATATGAAAATACATCTCTTGTGACAAGAGATGTATTTTCCTTCTATTTCATATATTTGGAAATTCTTATTAGACCAAGACGCGACGATCGAAAGTTGATATTATGAATCATTGAAGTCCGTACGTAAACGCGTCTAAGAGCGATCTTTTAAGTAAAAACATACGGTAAAACGGCGGTGTTTCCACGCTTTTGCATTCAATATAACTTAGTAAATAATATATAAATGATAGAAGTTCGGCGCTATACTACGCCGAACTTTTATACGCAAGATATCAAATCTAATATGCATATACCGCATATAATACCTATCTATATATAATATATATAAATATAATACTATCCTTAATACTATATCAATAGCTCTTAGCAAAGTATATAACGTGCTTTGCAGGCTTTCCGCAGTGTACGCACACGTCGCCTATCGGCGTCTGGTCGAAAGGCATAGCCCTCGTCGTTGCGGACGTAAGCGCCTTTATCTCCTCCTCACACTCCGGACAGCCGCACCACATAGCTTTGACGAAGTTCTTTCCCTCTATCGCCGTCTTGAACTCCTCAAAATCGTGACATTCTACGATATGGCTCATGAGGAGAGCCTTCGCCTTCTCGTACATATTCTCGTGAATATCGTCGAGTATCTTCTTGACAGTATCGCCGAGTCCCTGCATGGAAACGGTATCCTTTTCGTGAGTATCTCTTCTAGAAGTCATAACGACGCCGTTCTCGATGTCTCTCGGTCCGATCTCAATTCTGAGCGGTACGCCCTTCATCTCCCATTCGTTGAACTTCCAACCGACGCTCTGATCTCTCGTGTCTATCTCCACCCTGACGCCGCTATTCAACAGCTCGTCTCTTATCTCGTACGCCTTATCGAGAACGCCTTCCTTATGCGCCGCGACGGGTACTATTATGACCTGTATCGGAGCAACTCTCGGAGGAAGCGCGAGTCCTCTCTTGTCGCCGTGAGCCATTATGAGCGCGCCCATGAGTCTCGTCGATACGCCCCAGCTCGTCTGATACGGATGTTTGAGCGTTCCGTCCTTGTCGAGAAACTTTATATCGAACGCCTTGCTGAAATTCTGAGAAAGATAATGCGACGTTCCCGCCTGAAGGCTCTTTCCGTCGAGCATCATCGCTTCCATAGTGTACGTAGCGCCTGCGCCTGCGAACTTCTCATTCTCGCTCTTTCTTCCCGTTATGACGGGTATAGCGAGCACGTTCTTCATGAACTCTTCGTACACGCCGAGCATCTTGAGCGTCTCTTCCATAGCTTCCTCTTCTGTCGCGTGAAGAGTATGTCCTTCCTGCCATAAGAATTCGCTCGTCCTAAGGAACGGTCTGGTCGTCTTCTCGCACCTTACGACGTTCGCCCACTGGTTGACGAGTACGGGAAGATCCCTGTAGCTCTGCACCCATTTTGCGAACATATGGCATATGATAGTCTCCGAAGTAGGTCTGACGACGAGCTTCTCGCTGAGCTCTTCCTTTCCGAAGTGCGTGACGATAGCTACCTCGGGAGCGAAGCCTTCGACGTGCTCCGCCTCTTTTGAAAGAAAGCTGTACGGAATGAACATCGGGAAATAAGTATTCTTATGTCCCGTAGCCTTGATACGATCGTCAAGCTGTCTCTGTATATTCTCCCATACGGCGTAACCGTAGGGTCTTATTACCATAGTTCCCTTTACCGGACCGTAGTCGACCATCTCCGTCTTAATAACGACGTCGGTATACCAACCTGCAAAGTCGGCGTCTATATCGGCTATCTCCTGTACGAAATCGGCATTGTTCTTCTTTCCCATGACTTTATATTCTCCGAAATTTCTTATTATTATTTTTTAACTATATTTTATATATTCGAACACACTTTGTCCAGTCTTTTTCACGGTTTGGCTAATCTCTGTCTTGTCTTTATCTGAGCCCCGCGAGTTTTTCGGTAAGTTTCTTGATAGCGTCGGGATCGCCGCCTATTATTATCGACGTATCCTTCTCGAGCTTGCAGTCTCCGCCCGGGCTCGCGGTTATCTTCTCCCCATCCTTTACCAGAAGGACTATGATACCGTACCTCTTTCGAAGATCGAGCTCTATGAGCGTCTTGTCCGCCCACTTATGCGGTACCTCTATCTCCGCTATCGAGAAATTGTTAGTCAGCTCCATAACGTCGTGCATCAGCGGATTGGTCAGCTTGATAGCAAGTTTTGCCGCCATATCGTCCTCGGGAACGACTACGAGATCGGCGCCGAGCTTTTCGAGTATCTTTTTATGATTCTTATTCTTTGCCTTGCATATGACGACCGGAACGTTGAGCTCCTTGCACGCCAATGTCGCGAGCACGCTCGTCTGCATATTATTTCCGACGCATATTATCGCAACGTCAAAATTGCTGATGCCGAGAGATCTGAGACATTCCTCGTCGGAAGCGTCCGTTATCGCCGAGTGCGTGCAAAAATCCGAGATCGCGTTGACTTTGTCCGCGTCGCAGTCTATCGCCAGTACTTCGACGTTTTCTTCGTTGAGCGCCTTCGTAAGAGAACTGCCGAACCTTCCGAGACCTATTACCGCAAACTGCGTGAATTCCTTATTTATTAACGACATAATTTCCTACCTCCATCTATCCCACGAGCAACTTTGCGTCGGGATAAGTTATCTTATCTTCCTTATGATTGGTCGAGACCAGCGCGACGCCGACCGTAAGCGGTCCCAAACGTCCGACGAACATCGCAAGTCCCAATACGAATTTGCTCCCCGCGGTCAAGAACGGCGTTATCCCCCGCGTAAGTCCTGCCGTCGAGAACGCGCTGATACATTCAAAGACGATATTATCCGCCGTTACTATAGCGTTCACGTTATTCCGCTCGAAGAGCGTGACCAACAGTATCGAAGACACTACTACGCCGATACCTATGGTTATTATCGTAAGGGACTTTCTGACCATAGTCTCCGTAATGCGTTCTTTGCTGACGTTGATATTCCTTTTTGCCCTCAGCGCGCCCGTAACGGAAAGAAGGATAACGACGAACGTCGTAGTCTTTATACCGCCGCCCGTGGACGCTGGCGACGCGCCTATGAACATCAGCACCTCGGTAAGCACCATTGACGTATCGCTGAGCTTTAGCTGATCGACGCTCGCAAAGCCCGCCGTTCTCGGAGTCACAGCCTGAAATATCCCCGCAAGTATCTTATCGCCCGCGCTCAGATCTTTATACGCGTAATTCCATTCGAAAACGATGAACATCACCGACGACGCGGCAATGAGTATCGCAGTAGTTATAAGCACCATTTTCACGTGGAGCGACATCTTTTTCGCCCTCTTAAGACCGCCTATCTCCAAAAGAACGGTATAACCGAGTCCGCCTATCACTATGAGAAGAGCTATCGGAAGAATAACGAGCACGTTGCCGACGAACGGCGTCAAACTCTGCGGACCTATAACGTCGAAGCCCGCGTTACAGAACGCCGACACGCTCAAAAAGACGCTCTTGAAAACTCCGCTCCAAAATCCGTATTTCGGGATAAACGGTATCATTAGTAAAAATGCGCCGACCGCCTCGATCACAGCGGTGTATATCAGTATCTTCTTTATGAGTCCGACGACTCCCTGCAGTTTGTACTGATTGAAGCTCTCCTTTAGGAGCAGTCTCTGCTGAAGAGTTATACGCTTCCCCAGTATCATGAATATGAGCGTCGCTCCCGTCATAAAGCCCAGTCCGCCTATCTGGATGAGCAAAAGCAGTACTATCTGCCCGAATATATTGAACTCGTCGACGGTACTCGCCACCACAAGCCCCGTACTGCATACACAACTCGTCGCGGTAAAAAGAGCGTCGGAAACGGAAAACCATTCCCCGTCTTTATGCGTTATCGGCAATACGAGAAAAAACGCGCCGACAAGTATGATGCACACGATGCCGAGCAAAACGATTCTCATTGAAGATGGACGGAAAAATCTCTTTATACTGTCTTTCATCATTAACATTCGACGTAACGCTACGCCGCACTCCATTAGTTATGATAGCACATCGGCTAAGAATTATCAACTTATATAACGCATTAATTATTGACCTGTTTTTTATTATCGAAATATGTTTTTTATTATTGTATTTATCTTTTAGAGCATTGATCCGGAAATTTTCGAAAGCCGCCGTTTTGGACGCTAAATCTATTGTTATTAAATGCTGAACTATGCTATAATATCTAGCGATACGACCGAATAAAGGAGCGAATAGAGTGGAACTGACGCCGATGATGAAAGACGTTCTGTCAAAAAAACAGGCTCGGGAAATGAATCCCGTAGTGCTCGCCTACGTCGGCGACGCCGTGGAATCGCTGTATACGCGAACCGCGCTCTCCGCTTCGTCGGACGCAAAAGCCCACGCCCTGCACGTCAGAGCGTCGAAGATAGTCAACGCAACGGCTCAGGCAAGACGCGCCGAAAAGATACTTTCTTTGCTTAGAGAAGAGGAACACGACATATTCAGACGCGCAAGGAACAGCAAGATAAACTCGAGCGCGAAAAACGCCGAACTGTCTGACTACAAAATCGCGACGGGACTCGAAGCCGTATACGGGTATCTATACCTTACGGGCGATACCGAAAGGCTACGCGAGATACTCTCCTATATCGAAATATGACTTCGTAAAGCGAAATACCGACGTCACGCGAAAGCAAGCGAGGAGAGCAAATCGGCGAGAGCCAGCAAACATAAACAGAAAATCAATAATACATATACGTATGTTTTGCATTAAAACAACAAGACGGGCAATGACATTGCCGACACAACGCCATGCGTAAAGGAGAAAACAGTATGCCAAAAGTATTACCGCGCGTCGAACTCATCACCTACACCCCGAACCCCGAAGAGACGATAGCTACCGCCGCAAAACTATGCTACAGCGACGCTACGATAGAAGATATCAAGAAAGGCGTCGAAAGTAAGGATATATCGAAATTCATATCGAGACTCCTCTCTCTCGGACATATGTCGCCGTTCGAGCACGCTTCGTTCACGTTCGGGATCGAAGGAGTATCGAGAGCGCTTCTCGCGCAGATAACGAGACACCGTATAGCTTCGTTCTCCGTCAAATCGCAGCGTTACGTCTCCGCTTCGACGCAGGATACGTTCAACTACGTCATACCGCCCGCTATCGAAGAGCTCGGAGACGGGTACGTCAGAAAGTTCGAAGAAGAGATGAAGATAATGCAGGGCTGGTACTGCGAATGGCAAAACCTTCTCGGCGGAAACAGCGAATCGGCTAACGAAGACGCCCGTTTCGTCCTCCCCAACGCCGCAGAGACGAAAATGATAGTCACGATGAACGCAAGGGAACTCATGCACTTCTTCCGTCTCAGATGCTGCAACAGAGCGCAGTGGGAAATAAGAGAAGTGGCTTGGAGTATGTTGAAACTCGTAACTAACGTCGCTCCGACTATGTTCGAGACCGCAGGACCTTCCTGCGTAAACGGCGCCTGCAGCGAAGGCAAGATGTCGTGTCTCAAAATGAAAGAAGTAAAGGAGAAAAGAAAAAATCTATGATCATCGAAGGTAAAAACCCCGTAAAAGAGGCTCTCGTCGGAGGAGTAACGATATCCAAACTCTATATTCAAAAAAATCATCACGATACCGATAAGATTATAAATCTCGCCAAAGAAAAAGGCGTACGTTTTTCGATAGTCGAAAAATCCGTTCTCGATAAAATGTCGGAGAGCGGTGGAAGACATCAGGGCTTGATAGCGGTAAGCGAAAGTTTCAAGTACTCCTCTATCGAGGATATAATAAACGCGGCGAGAGAAAAGAGCGAATCGCTCCTGCTCCTCATTCTCGACGGCATCGAAGACCCGCACAATCTCGGCTCGATAATGAGAGTCGCCGAGTGCGCCGGAGTACACGGCATAGTCATCCCCAAACGCCGCTCGGTAAGCGTCAACGATACCGTGGTCAAGGTATCGTCGGGCGCGTCGTCGCACGTAAAGGTAGCTCAGGTGACTAATATCAACGATACGATAAGAGCGTTAAAAGACGATTTCGTCAACGTCTACTGCACCGATATGGACGGCGATAACATCTACGAAAGCCGTCTCGAAGGCGACGTCGCTATAGTCATAGGAAGCGAAGGCTTCGGCGTTAAATCTCTTACGAGAAAGCTCTGCGACAAGGCTCTTAGCATTCCACAGTACGGCAAGATAAATTCGCTCAACGCGTCGGTAGCTACGGGAATAGTCGTTTACGAAGTCGTTCGTCAACGTCTTCTCTAATATATAAAATAGAAAAATAAGCATACATATAGATATATTTAATTGAAGGAGGGAAATATGAGCCTAAGCGACGAAGAACTCGTCATATCGTTTCGAAACGGGAACGCTTCGTCTTGCGACGAGCTCCTCTCCCGTCACAAATCTCTCGTATCGGCTTTGGCTCGTCCGTACTTTTTAATAGGCGGAGAGAACGAAGATCTCGTCCAAGAGGGCATGATAGGTCTATATAAAGCGATCACGACGTTCGACGTCGACAAAGGAAACAAGTTCACTTCCTACGCCGTGACGCTCGTACGTCAATCTATCTACGACGCTCTAAAGTCGGCAAATCGCGACAAGCATAAACCGCTCAATACGTTCGTATCAATAAGCGACCTTAACGAAAACGCCACACAGAGCGATTCCCCCGAGGATATTTATATAAGTAACGAAATATATAAGAGTCTCATAAATGAAATATCTCTACTGCTCTCTTCAGGAGAAAAAGACGTTCTCAACATGTACCTCGAAGGGTTTTCGTATCAAGAGATGGCAAAGAAACTCGGGAAAGACGCTAAATATATCGACAACGTTCTGCAACGAATAAAAAGAAAAATACGTAAGATAAGAAAAACTAATCGTTAGTTAAATCAAATATATATTTCGGAACAATTAAACAATCAAAATTCGAAAGGTCGTAAACTTACGGCCTTTCAAAATAAATCAATATCAACCGGTTAAAAATTTCTTAAAGAGAAACGTTGAGCGCTTTTGTTGAAACATTATAATATTTTTCATATTCTATAACTAAAATATCATTCTTCTTCGCTTTTATCCTCTTCGATAACTTCCTTTAGAAGAAGTTTTTTACTGAAAGTACCCTGCCCCGTACGCTTTGCGTCGAGTATTCTTTCGAAAGACTCGTAAGGAAGTCCGATCACGTCGACGAGCGCGTGAATTATCTCTTCCATATCGGCAAGAGAACGAAGCGCATTTTCATCGTCCTTTTCGCTAAATTCGCGAACGAAATTTTCAGTCTCATCGCCGAGTTTCTCGATGAGTTTTTCATAATAAGTTTCGTCGTCCATAGTTTCGACGACGCATTTCTTGCCCGCCTTTTCCAATAGCTCGGGAGCGTGATCTCTCACAAGTTTGTCATAATGCAAAACGTTCATATTCTTTCCTCTTTTCTATTTTAATTTGACGCCGAAGAACCGCTTTAACTGTCTTTCGAGATCTTTGACCATTCTCGGATAAACGTACGCGTAGCAAGCTCCTCTGAGCATATAACATTCTATTTCGTTGTAGAGCGCGTAAAACGCCGTTACAGGTAAAGTAACAGCGTTCTCAAAGCGTGATAGTATAGCTTTTCCCTCTGTCATACCGTATATTTATGATTATAACATACAATTCGGCAAAGGTAAATACTATAATATTAAATTTTGATCCTACAATTTGCCCTATGATCCATACCGCGTATCGAGACGCGGTTACCCTCAAAACATACTATCAATTCCCGTCTTTAAGGTGCGCGGTCAATTCGTCTTTTTCGCTGTCGTACGTTGCTAGTATAACGTTATCGAGCTCTTCGTCGGAACTGATCTTCAGACGCTCCTTAAGCCAGTCTTCGCTCTTATCCGCTTCGGCAAGCCCCGAATAGGAAATCTCTCCGTCGACAATAAGAACGTTCGAAAGCGACGACGGCTTTACCTTTTCGTTATCTATATCCTCGATAACGACGGGTCTCCGGTTGCCTTTCGGGAGAACCGATAACTCTCCGCTCGTCTCGAATATCGCGTACGCGACGTCGTTCACGTCGAAATATCCCTTTTCTCTTAGCATCGAGAGCAAGTCGTTGGTATCTATCTTGCTCTTTTTTAGCGTTTCGTAATTGATCTTACCGTCGTAAATAAGCGTCAACGGCTTTCCTTTAAGTATCCTCTTAAAAAACGCGCATTTTCTTCCCGCAATACTTACGATAAGCGCGAGAGCAAAGAATATCGACATCGCGATAAGATAATAGTAGAACGGCGAGTCATAGTCTATCGCCATCTCCGCCGCAATAGATCCGAGCGAAATACCTACGGCGTAATCTATAAACTCGAGCTGGGCTATCTGCTTCTTTCCGAGAATCTTCGATATTATGAATAGATATGCGAACGATATAACGGAATTTATAAGTATCCAATATATTGATTTTATTCCAAACAGCATATTTTTCCTCCGTAATAGCAGTCTTTGCAAAAGAAGAAATTTTATGCAAAACGCAAAATAACAAAAAATAAGTCTGTCGAGAAATCTTAAGAGACCTCTGTTTTGACGATATATTAAAAATTAAAGACTCGACGTCGTTTCAATAAGAATTCTTTCCTTATTCTTACGCCGACAATGCGATAAAGGAGCAGAGAACGCTAAATGCGTTCTCTGCCGATTCAAGGTTTTTGTATATAAGGCTTTTATTGTATATGGCAATATCAATAGCTACCGAGCGTAGCTCTAAGCGGAATATAACCGCCATTTCTTAACCGTCTTGCGTACATAGCTGCCGAGCCGTTCGTTATTCAACGTCCGAATATCGCAATAATATATATGCGTATCTATTAATATTCTACGAACAAATCGCTTAGTGAATCTTCTCTTCGCGTTTTGTGAAATAATACGCATGATTTGCAACTGCATTCACTATTTCCGCCTTAGATTTTATCCGGCGTTCTTCAGCTTCGGCGGAAAGCGTATATATTATAGTTAAATTATATCGCACAAATAAGTGCAAGTCAAGTTTATTTCACAAATTTGTGAAATAATATATATAAGGTGAATTTATGGTCAATTACGGAGAAGCGTTAAAATTTCAAAGAGAACAGCAGGGAATAAGTCAGTCGCAGTTAGCCAGAGAGATAGGAACGTCGCACCAAAACGTCAATAGATGGGAAAAGGGCGTCGTTCTGCCCAGCATAGAATTTTGCATAAAATTGGCGGACTACTACGAAATATCGTTAGACGAACTAGTCGGACGGGATTTTATAGGACAAAGCGCTCGCCCTACATCGTTCAACGCAGTTAAGGCTGAACCGCCGAAGCCGCGTATGATACCCGTAGCCGCGCGTTCCAAGGGCAATAAGGTGAGAAATCTCGAACTTTCGGAAGACGAGATAAGAAAAATACAAGCGAGCCGCATCAAAAAAGCGGACATCTGACACTACGGTTTTTCCATGAACAATCGATTCCTATACGATTCATATAGAGACGCTCGCAACGTCGTATGGAAAGTTTTGACACGGTATAATGTAGTGGACTTCCCCGTCAACGTGTCGAGACTGGCTCAAAAGCTCAATATAGACGTCAACGAAGTCGCATACTTGCCGAACGGGCTCTACGCCGTCAGTTACAGCGACGGCAAAAGGAGCTACATAGAGTTCGTCTCGAGCGGCAACGTCGCGGTAGACCGCTTCACCTTAGCTCACGAACTGGGACATTTGCTTTTGCGTCATAAGAGCGACAGCTCCCGCAAAGAGTACGAAGAGGAGCAAGCCAATATATTCGCCGCTCGGCTCTTAGCTCCGATGATAATCATACGCGAACACGACCCCAGCTCCGCCGCCGAACTATCCGATATTTTCGGAATGTCCGCTTCATCTGCGAATATACGCTTCAACCGCTATCTCGAAATGAAAAAGCGAAACAAATTTTTGACCAACTCTTTAGAAAAAGAATACTATAACATATATAAATCAGGACGCGTTAAAACCTATTCGGGATAATCAAATTCTTCTGTTAAACGCGTGAAAAACCGTCGTTTTGAAAACGGTATCGACATATAAAAAGCGAACTTTTCTAAGACACAGCATCGAAAAGTTCGCTTTTATTATCCATAAATTTTGTTCTATCTAAAACTTTGAAACGTTATCAAAGACCGTCGACCACCTTCTCGACAATGGAAACGTACGCGCTTATACCGTTCTCGACAACGCTTTCGAAGCTGACGGGCGCCGTTTCGTCGGCGTCGTCCGATACCGCTTTGATAAAAAGACAGGGAACGTTATACTTCTTCGCCGCGTAATAGATACCCATACTCTCCATATCGCATATATCCGCCGAAAACTTATTGATTATCCAGTCGCGAAGCTCGCGTTTTGCAACGAACTTATCCCCCGACGCTATCTTTACTATCGGCGTATCGGGAGATATGCTCTTTAGCTTGTCAAGCATATCGGTATCGACGCCGAATTCCGCCTTTTCTCTCTGCATGGGATACTTTCCATAGCTGTCGTCGTCGAGAGTATTGAGCGAAAAATCATAGTGGACTATCTCGCCGACGGCGACGACGTCAAGGCTCTTATACGTCTTGTTGAGCGATCCGACTACGCCGAAATTGATGATATAATCTATTCCGTACTCCCTTATAAGGTGCTGCGTAGCAAGCGCCGCGTTGAGTTCACCTATTCCGGTGCCTATCATATAGAGTATCTTTCCGTTACGCGTATACTTCGTGACTCTATATCCGTACTCAACGGACTCGCTGAGTTTTCTCCCCAGTCTGCCGTAAATATTCTTCGACTCCTCTTCCATTGCGACGATCAGTCCTATCTTTATCATAATAATTTTCTCCGATGATCTCTTGTGATTTTTACCGCAAAGAGCGATTTTATACGAACACCGAGCGCAAAAGTCTTAAACCCTTCTCTCAAAACAGCTTCGCCGTTATCGCTTATTTGCAAAAGCTACTTATATGTATGCCTCATTTCGAATTTTTACCTAAGATGCGTCGCGTATCCGACACGTCTTAAGTAAAATCAAAACTTAAATTCTTCAAAAAGTCTTTCGTTCTTTTCTTTCGAAAGTTCGAGCGTCGGCATTGCCGTCGAGACGTAGACCTTGAGTTTAGGCTCCGTTCCGCTAGGACGCACGCACACCCATTCGTCGTTGCCGAGATCGTATTTGATGACGTTGGCTTTTGGCAGAGTTATATCGCTTATATCCCCGTTCTCCGATACGGATATTCCCTTCTTGAAATCCATAAAGTTCTTGACGGCGTATCCGCTTATACTCTTCTTCGGATCATTCCTGAGCTCTTCCATGATATTTGCCATCTTCTCCATACCGTCGAGACCCCTGAACACTATGCTCTTGTTCTTCTCGACGAAGTAGCCGTATCTGTCGAATATATCGGTGAGATGATCGTAGAGTTTCACTCCCTTGTCTTGGAAATAACACGTCATCTCCGCAAAGAGCATCGCCGACACGACGGCGTCCTTATCCCTCGCGTGAGTTCCCGAAAGATATCCGTAGCTCTCTTCGTATCCGAACAGGAAGGTATGCTTTCCGCTCTTTTCCCATTCCTTTATCTTCTCGCCTATGAACTTGAAGCCCGTCAATACGTCGTAGACCGTAACGCCGTAGCTCTTCGCTATCTTGTCTGCAAGACGCGTCGTAACTATCGTCTTAACGACAGCTCCGTTATCCGGCAGAGTTCCCTCTTCCTCACGTCTTCTCAAAATGTATTCGAGGAGCATCGCTCCTATCTGATTGCCGTTCAGGAGAACGAATTCATTGTCGTTATTCCTTATCGCTACGCCCATTCTGTCGGCGTCGGGATCGGTGCCTATGACTATATCGCTTCCCAGTCTGTCAGCAAGCTCCATTCCCATCTTGAGCGCGTCGGGCTGCTCGGGATTCGGCACTTCCACCGTGGAAAACTCCGTATCGAGCGTCGCCTGCTCCTCAACGACGTTGACCTTTATGCCCATACGGGCAAGTATCGTCGTAACGGGCATATATCCCGAACCGTGTATCGGCGTATATACTATTTTGATATCCTTGCCCACTCTCTTAACGGCGTCGCCCGAGAGCGCGACTTTCTCTATCGCTTCGAAATACTTATCGTCGATACTCTTGCCGACGACGGCGATATTCTCCGCGACCTTAAAATTGTCCTTGCCCAAATAGTTTTCTCTTCCGCCGGTCTCTATCTTCTTTACGGAAAAATAGTCGTCTATCCTGTCTATATACTCGACTACTTTCGCAGTAGCCTCGGGAGACATCTGAGCGCCGTCCTCTCCGTATACTTTATATCCGTTGTATTCCTTAGGATTGTGCGAAGCCGTTATCATTATGCCCGCAACGGCGTTAAGATAGCGTATCGCAAACGAACACATCGGTACGGGACGCACGTTCTCGAATACGTACGCGTTGATGCCGTGATACGCGAGCACTTCCGCCGATATTTTGGCGAATTCGAAAGAGAACCTTCTCGTGTCGTACGATATGAGCACGCCTCTCTTCTTCGCTTCCTCTCCAAGAGACTCGACGTAGGCGGCAAGACCTTCGCTCGCGCGCATTACCGTGTAGCTGTTCATCATATGGATACCCATGCCGAGAACTCCTCTCATGCCTGCCGTTCCGAACTCGAGCGGAAGTAAAAATCTCTCCTTTATCTCCTTGTCATTATCGGAAATCGCTTGAAGTTCCTTCCTTTCCTCATCGGTCACGCGTGTCAGCCACTCGCCGTATCTTTCAAGATAATCCATATTGCCGCCTCCTGTATTTATAAACGATCGTTTCGACCGTTTGTATTTATAATTATATAACTATTCTAACAAATATTGCCAAGCGTTGCAATAATTAATGACTAATTAAATATATTTCCGCAACGCTCTTTTTAATAAGTTCTATTTTTCAACAATAAGTTTCTTTTTTCGTTCTCCTAAAAATAAGACATAAAAAACGCGTCTTAAAGACTCTTGCTTTCAAGACGCGTTAAAGTTTTGATTTGTTTCAAATCATAGGAGCAAACCTTTTCGACTTTCTTCGGATGTTATCTCGCCGCCGACGTTTTTCTTACGTTATGCTTTTAGAAAATAACCTCAAGAACGTACATCTTCTTGACCTTAGGGAAATAAACTATGTTGAGCGAATCCCCTACGCTCTTAAAAACGTATTCCCCGCTCCAATCTATGACGCTCTTTACGGCGATCTCGCCTTCTATGGACTTCATGAGCTCGTCAAAGTTCTTTTCGAACTCGTCGCTTCCGTTCTTTTCAAAGTCTTTTAGAAACTCCGTCGGCTCGTTCTCGAACGTTATATAGACGTATCTCTCGCCCTCTCCGAACCACCTATCGGGGCTCTCGTATCCGTACTCTATCTTTCCGTCCCTCGGAATACTTATATTGCGGTTCTTCTCAATGGATTTTAGAATATCTTCTCCCGTTATCTCGCGGTTATTATCTACAGCGACGAATATCCCGTAAACGATATAGGGAATGATGATAAGAAGAAGCAATATCGAAATTATAGCTACAGGTATTATGGTTTTTGCTTTTTTATCCATATTCTCGCCCTCCTCTCACACTCTCGTTTCATAAAGATAAGCGGCTTTGGCGCTCGGAAAATACAACGCGTAAAATCTTACGTTCCCGTCGCTCTTTTCAAGATAATAATAGCTCTTTCCAAAATCTATTACGCTCTTTACCGCTATCTCCTTCGATATCTTTTCCATATCGGTCTTAAACTTCGTTTCAAACGCCGCGTCGCTCTCTTTCATCGTTTTAACAAGCTCGGCAGGCTCCTTCTCGAATTTTGCGTAGGAGTACTTAACGCCGTCCGCAATATAATTATACTGAACTTTAATATCGCTCGGCAAGTCTATCTTCCACTCCGACTCGTACTTCTTAACGACTTTATTAAGATCCTCTCCCCTTGTCTCCCTGTCCATTTCTATAAAGAATATGGAAAAAGGCGTTATTACCGCCATAACGAATAGTATCGCTATTACCCCGACGACTATTCCCATCTTTGCCTTCTCGCTCATTTTGCCCTCCTGTCTTCTCTAGTATTTTACGTATCGACGTTATAAAAGCCCGATAAAAGCGACAAATACTAGGCTATCATCTAAAACGATTATATCACGACTCATTTCAATTTTCAAGGAATTTGCCAAAATTTCCGACGATTTTAGTCCTCATCCGATATTTGTATCTATTTTCAGTCCGTAAAGCGTTTGTTTTTTCTGCAACTAGTCTGCACTTCAAAATAAATAAACGGACAAAAAAGTCTAGTTATTTTACCGTCCTACGCTAAAAACCCTCCGATTTGACTCTTGACTTCGCTATAAAACTATTATATAATTATAGTTAATATATAAAGTAAGTTCGGTGCTGTTTTTCATATTCGAAACGCTTTGTTTCGCGAACAGAGAACAGTTCGACGCCGACGCGAATAAAAATAGAAACCGCGAATTTTATCGCGTTAAAGAGGAGTACTGCTATGAAGATCTCATTGACCGGAGCTTGGAAATTCAAAGACACGAGCCACAGAGAATGGATGAACGCCACCGTCCCCGGATCCAACTATCTCGACCTCATGAGAGCGGGAGAAATACCCGATCCGTTCGACGGCATGAACGAAAAAAAGGTCGCTTGGGTATACGATAAAGATTGGGAATACGCGAGAGAATTCGAACTTCCCGAAGAAGCGTTCAATAAGGAACATATCTATCTTCACGCGGATATGCTCGACACCCTCGCCGACGTATACGTCAACGACAGGCTCATAGGAAAGGCTAACAACTGCCATTTGGCATACGATTTCGACATCAAAAACTTCGTCAAAGAAGGCGTCAACAAAATAAGAATATATTTCTATTCTCCTGTTGAATACATAGAAGAGAAGCAGAAAGAAGACGCAATGCCTCGTAATAATATGGGTATAACAGGCGTTCCGCATATAAGAAAACCGCAATGCCATTTCGGTTGGGACTGGGGTCCGATACTGCCGTGTTCGGGAATAACGAGAGATATCTACGTACACGCCTACGACGACGTTAAAATACTCGACCTTCGCGTCCTTCAGCATTTTAACGACGATATGTCGGCGGTCGACGTGGAGATGATCCCTACGCTTTCGGGAGAGAGTATCAACGGCACTTTCTCGATAACGGCGCCCGACGGCAACACCCTATCGCTCGGCGGCATAGTAAAATCGGGAGTATCTAAGTCTTTCCATATAGACAACCCGGAGCTGTGGTGGACGAACGACATCTCCGACAGAGAGACTCAACCTCTATACACCGTTACGCTTTCTCTCGCTAATCACGAAGAAAAATCGTTGCTTATAGGCATGAGAACGATAACGCTCGACAGATCCGCCGACGAATACGGTTCTCAGTTCCGCTTCATCCTCAACGGCGTTCCGCTCTTTATGAAAGGCGGCAACTGGATCCCCGCCGATTCGTTCGTTACGAGATTCACGTCGGACAAAATCGACTATTTCCTAAAATCTATCAAGACGAGCAATATGAATATGCTCCGCGTCTGGGGCGGCGGCTATTACGAGAGCGACGAATTTTACAATACCTGCGATAAGTACGGTATACTCATATGGCAGGACTTTATGTTCGCGTGCGCTCCGTATCCTTTCTACAACGAAGAATTTTACGCGAACGTCTTAAAAGAGATCGAGTATAACGTTAAGAGACTGAGAAACCACGCGTGTCTCGCGCTCTGGTGCGGAAATAACGAGATAGAAGCGATGACGCCCGGCTGGATGCTCATGAAAAAGCTGATAGACTGGACAGGTATCTTCTTTCACGAAAGACTTCCCGAGATAATGAAAGAGCTCGACGGCATCACTCCGTTCACTCCGGGTTCGCCTAACGGCACGGCTTTCATGGAAAAGGTCGGAAGCGACAACGACGGCGACACTCATATGTGGCACGTATGGCACGGTCTCGAACCGCTCAACTACTATAGGAAGAGATTTACGCGTTTCTGCAGCGAATTCGGTCTCGAATCGCTCCCCGATATGAAGACTATCCAAGGTTTCGCGAAGCCGTCGGACTATTCGCTGAAATCCGACGTATTCATGGCGCATCAGAAATGTCCTTCGGGCAACGATAAGATGCTCTACTATATGTCTACGCGTTTCAGAATACCGAAGAGATTCGAAGACATCGTATACTATACGCAGATAATTCAGGAAGAGTGCGTCAAGGACGCAACGGAGCACTGGAGACGCAACAGGGGCAGATGTAACGGCTCGCTATACTGGCAAATCAACGACTGTTGGCCCGTTTCGTCTTGGGCGTCTATCGACTACGAAGGAAGATTCAAAGCTCTTCAATACTGCGCGAAACACTTTAACGCGCCGATAACCGTATCCGTCGAAGACACCAAAACGTCGCTCCGCTTCTTCATCCTAAACGATAAGAAAGAGCCGTTCGAAGGCAGACTCGAGCTGTCTCTCGAGGACTTTAACGGCAAGATCTACGATAACTATATCGGAGACATCGCAGTCGACGGCGTTACTTCTACGTGCGTCTACAAGAAGGACTTCAAGACGCTCATAAAAAAGAGCAAAGAACGCGTTCTCTACGTTTCGCTATACGACAAGAAGGGCGTTCTCGTCGCAAGAAGGACGCATCTTTTCGCTCCTGAAAAGAATTTGAACCTACCGAAAGCTCGCTTCATCTCGTCCGTAAAGGTGGAGAACGGCGTCGCATATATCAAGATAAAGTCGGATAAATACGCAAGATACGTCAAAGCGGACATCGAGAATACAAAGATGCCGCTCAGCGACAACTTCTTCGATATGCGTCCCGGCGAAGAGCGTATACTCTCCGTTCCCGTCGAGAACAACATGTCGGATAAGGAGATACTCAAGGCTCTTTCGATAGTTTCGGTCGCCGACGCAACTCCCAAAGCCAGCAAGGCAAGAGACAGTCTGCTGCGTTTCAGGATACGTATGATCCCCATCAATATTGCCAACTGGATATACTATCACTTCACCTGATATGCTATGCGACCTTTGTCCGAGAAAGTGTAATAAAGACAGAAATAACGAATACGGATACTGCTCTTCTCTTGGCGGTATCCGCATTTCGAAAGTTATGCGTCACATGTGGGAAGAGCCGATAATAAGCGGCGCGAACGGTTCGGGCGCGATATTCACGAGCGGATGCAACCTGCGTTGCAGATACTGCCAAAACTACGAAATATCTCATTCGTATATAGGACGCGACTACACTCCGAAAATGCTCGCCGAGCTCATGAAAAGGCTCGAGGAGAGCGGCGTTCACAATATCGACTTCATCACCGCGTCGCACTACGCAGACGGGATAATAAGAGCGCTCGATATATACAAGCCGTCTATTCCCGTCGTATTCAATACGGGCGGTTACGAGTCCGTCGATACTCTTCGGCGTCTCGAGGGCTATATCGACGTATACCTTCCCGACTTCAAATATTCAGACAGCGCGCTCGCGCGGTATATGTCGTCGGCGCCCGATTATTTTGACGTGGCTAAGGAAGCGATAAAAGAAATGTACCGCCAACAGCCCTGCGACGTCATCGAGGACGGAATCATGAAAAAAGGCGTCATTATACGCCATCTCATCATTCCCAACGAAATAAAGAATACTCTCGGCGTAACGGAATACCTTGACAAAAATATCCCTCACGATAAATATATCAGCCTAATGAGCCAATACACGCCGTCGGGCGAATTTCTAGAAGGCAGATACGCAAGAAGAATAAAACCCATAGAATACAAAATAGCGTTAAAAAGCATAGAAAATTTCGACAACGCTTTTATCCAAGACGCTTCCTCGGCAAAAGAGGAATTTATCCCCGATTTTAATAACGGCATGGAATACGAATTTTGATCGTTTTTATAGACGGCAAAGGAGAAAATTATGGTAGAAAGAGGCGCTCTCGGCATCGACGAGATACTTCCCTTCATAAATAAGACGTTTAAGGAAAAATTCAAGACACTTCTTCCGAAAATATACAGTTCGAATAAATATCAAAGCTATCACTACTCCGTACGCGAAAACGGAAAGATACTCGGTATTACCGCGGCTATACCTGCGGAAATCGCCGTGTACGACAGAAAACTTTCCGCAAGAGGGATCGGTATGGTATCGACAGCGAAAAAAGCGAGAGGTCGCGGCATAATGTCCGCAATGGTAAAACGCGCTATCGCCGACGCCGAAAAGGAGAACGTCGACTTTATGTTCCTGTCGGGCAACCGTCAGCGTTACGAATATTTCGGTTTCGTTCCCGCAGGCTACAAATATACTTTCACCCTTCTCAAACATAACGTAAAACATATGAAAAGAAAGCTGAGCTATTCTTTCGTTCGCGTGAGCGAATCGAGTCCCGAACTCGATAAGATCATCGCCTGTTATAACGAGAGCGACGTACGCTTTATCCGCGAAGACTTCTACAATATCGTCTCTTCGTGGAGAACGAAGGAGCTGTACGCTATAATCAACGCGTCGGGAAAGGTCATAGGACATATCGCTAAAAAGTGGTGGAAAATAGTCGACTTCAACACTGTCGAACCTCAAAATTCGGCATACATAATCAAGGCTTTTATGGAATTTCGCCATCTGCCGACGGTAAAGACGGAAATCTATCCGTCAGCTCCTAAAGTCGTTCGCGACCTATCCGCGTACTTCGAATATCCCGAAGCGAGCTCTTGCTGTAACATCAAAATACTCAACTATAGAAACGTCATAGAGACGCTATTATATATGCAGTCCAAAGAAGTTCGCATAAGCGACTTCGACATCAATATTCTCATCGGAAACGAACTGATCAACGTTACTTCAAAGGACAACGAGCCGAAGGCTATTTCTCTTGGGAAATTACCGCCCCAAAATGCCGAAGCTACCGCCGTCAAAACGCCTTCGGATATTGAAATAAAGACCGAGAACGGAGATATTAGGAATTATCGCGTGGACTACGCCTTCTCCGAAAAAGAAGCTGCGATCTCGCTCTTTTCAGCTCCGCTTTCGGCGCATAACGGACTTCCGTTCTCACTTCCGATATTCGTCACCTTTGCCGATAACGTGTAAAATGTTATCTTTGCAGTTTTCATAGCTTTTTGCGACGCAGGCGGCAAAACCGGAAACGTCAAACCGTTGAGTTAAATAAACCGCCGCTTCAGCGTTATAGAAAAAATCGTTGCAATTTTCTTCTCGATATATCAAAACTCCGCGATCTGTTAGGTCGCGGAGTTTTCTTTATTGAATTATGATATTCCAAAATAAGCGTCGATATCGCGTTTATTTAACGCCGCATATCCGTTTACTTTTTCTTATATACTCTTACGTAATCGACTGCAAAGTCATACTGCTTGCTCTTGTCGTTATCTTCGGGGTCACCCGCCCAATGCGGTTCGTACCCTCCTTTGCCGTCTTTTTGCTTTCCGACGAAAAGATTTCCGTTACCGTCGTTCTCCCCGGCTATCTCTACAGTCAAGAGAAGATATTCGCTCACGCTCGATACTCCGAGCTCCTTGCCGTCTACAACGTATTTCGTACGGTAAGTCTCTCTTCCGTCGATAAAGAAAATATATTCGTCCTCCGTCCACATAACGCCGTACGTATGATACTCGTCATACATTTTCGGAACTCTGTACGCCGCTGATCTATCGCTCTTGAGGTTGTCTCCGTAACCGTCGCCGTGCACAACGTGGATCACTTGATTCTTTTCCTTTGACCCATAGAACGGCGATTCCATAATATCAATCTCTACGCCGTCTCTTCCGGTATTTAGCTCGTCTTTGTCAGTCATTCCGACGCCTTCCTCGGGCATCATCCAGAACGCCGACCATATACCGCTCGCCTTGGGCGCCTTGCACCTTGCTTCGAAATATCCGTATTTCGTAGCGTAGCCTTTGTATTCTTCGCTACCGAGAGACGCCGAAGTGTGTCCCCTCGTTATTCCCGACTCGACCCAAGATGTATACCACCCTTTGCCGTATTCTCCGTTTTCTCTGTATTCTGTCCTTATTATGAGATTGCTATCTTCTACGAACGCAAGGTCTTTGACGTAATAGCCCGCTCGTCTTAGCGGATCGTTGAGTCCGACTCTCCACCTTGTCGCGTCAATGCTGTCGCCTTCGAAGTCGTCTTCCCACTCGAGTTCGTATCCGCCGTTTCTCAGCGCCTCTCCTAAAGTTTCATTTTTCGGCAACGGCTTCAACACGCTGCAGGATGCAAGCGAAAATACCATTATCGCCGTGATAATAACGGCTATCGCCGCAATAAATAATTTCTTCATTTCTTTCTCCGAATTTTTTTATTTCGACAACTCGATTTTATATATTAATACGTTATATATGTACGCGTAATTTTATAATATTCGTCATATAAGACAAAACGCCGTTTTTCTTTTTTATTATCGAATTTTACTCTATCCGTTTTCTAAATGCTTTTCTTAAAAGGCATGATAACTCTTAGTCTCGCCGTAGTTATACGCGTCGTTTCGAATAGATATAAAGACGTCCTTAACTTTTCAATTCGATTATATATCGCCAAAATGAAATAATTCTAAAAACTAACGAATTTACGCGTAAAATTTTTCATTATTTCATTATATTTCAAATATTTTCCGAAAACGCGATCTTCGACGTTTCCATTGTTTCCGCTACATCATAATGTGATATCCCCGTAAAAAAGCGGCGGGATAGACTTTCCTCACCGCTTTATTATAAATTACCGGATTTGACAGTTAAACCATATCCTACGCTTTAACGTATAAATACGTTCAAACAGCTTCAATAAAGAGACTCTTCTACATCCCTTTTGAATTATTGTCCTCTGCTGTGATCTCCGACGTTTTTTCTTCATCTTCGCCGCCGGAAATTTCTTCGGTTTCGCTCGGCTTTTCCTCTCCGCTCTGTTCGGTTACCGCTTCGCCTATCGTCTTGTTCTCTTCTTTAGCTTTACTGCTCTTATCATTTATGACGTTCTCTAACATATTGAGCGAACCTTCTTCTTCCGCTATCTCCTGAGCGTTGACCGCGGTCGCCTTCAACTGTTCGACTATCTTCGCGTGCTTCTTCTTATCAAGCGTATAGAACAGGAGACATATTAGCATTAACGCGCCCGACCCTGCGGACAACCATAGCGCTACGTTACCGTAGTTCTCGGCAATTTCAATAAGCTCCGGCGAAAGGACAAAGACCTCAACTCCGTCGGGAACCAAATAATTCGCGGGGTTGAATCCCATCTTATCCTGAATAAGCGCGGGTATGAGCGCCGCCGCCTGACCTACGACCGCCGTCAACGAATATGCGAACGTCTGAATGAATCCTTCGAGTCTGTAACCGCTCTTGACCTGCTGATAGTCGCCTATTTCCGAAAGTATGAGCGGTTGCAAGCTACCGAGCGCGTTAAAGCAAGCGATAAATCTAAAGACTGTAATTACGTACGGCGTCCAGCTTCCTTGCGGGAAATTCTGAAATCCTATTATTGCTAGCAATAGATACGCGCCCGTGTTACAAGCCTGCCAGAATATCATTATAGTTCGGTTATTGAATTTCCTCGTCATCCAAGGAAGCAGTATCATATTAGGCGTCGCCGCAAAACCTACGAAGAGCGAAAGGCCTCCGAAAATAGCGACCGCGGTGCCTACGTCTCCCGCATATTTAACTCTCGCCATGATCTCCCAGCTAAGGTCGATAGTTCCTTTGAGACAGCCAAGACAAAGCGCCAGCGTAAGTATCAAAAGAGGTTTGTTCTTAACTATCATCTTGAGACCTTCGATAGTAGACACCTTCTCCTTCGCATCCTCTTCAGGAGTAACGAATACCCTCTCCTTTACTTTGAGAAGCAAGAACATGAACGCAATGCCGAGAACCGCGGATATGAGACCGAACGCTCTCGTCGCCCAAACGTCGCCCGCAACCTTGACTATAACTCCTTTGATAGCGTTCATAACGGTAGGAGCAAATCCCATGACGAGACCTATAGGCGCCCAAACGTCAGCTCTTTCCTGCTGATTCGGAGTAAATACGCCGGGGAAGAGATTCCAAGTGTTTATCCACAAACTCCAAAGAAGAAGCGTAGGCGTACAAGTCAAATACACGTAAATGGTTCTCTGCGTCGTAGTCAGTCCGCTTGGAGACCACATCGCAACGACGCCGAGAATAGCTACAATTGGAGCCAAACAAATTATGTACGGTTTGTACCGTCCGAACTTCGTCTTCGTACGTTGTATCATACGTCCGTACATCGGCGTAAATATAAGAGCAAGAACGTTCGCGACAAGATACATTATAGTCGCGTGTAACGGACCTTTCGTTCCCATATTGTAGATGAGCGGTACCTGACTCACGGTGATATACATACCGATAAAGCTCGTAATGAGACTGACGCCCATACTTGCTCCGCCTAAAGAGAGTATCTCTTTCAGATTGAGAAATCTACCGCTCGTCGGTTCTTTCCAAAACCGCTTCAGATTGCCGCCTAGCGCGGCAGCTCTCTTCGCAACCGCCGACGGCTTCTTTTCCTTATTAGCTCGAGTTGCCTTTGCTTGGACGCGTTTTTCTTTCCAAGTTAATTTTACTCGATCGCTTTTTCCCTTCGGAGAATCTTTTCTTTTTCTCATAATTCTATTCCTTATAATAAATAATCAATAATATTAAAAGATTTTCTTTTTTAAGTTTCCTATTATTCGTATTTATCTATCAATTTCGATTACACAGCCAAAGTACAAGCGTAATCTCACGCTTGTACTTTGCTTTCTATCAAAATGAAATATTAAAATTTATCGTCTTCGGAAATGCTATCCTCGGTAACGCTGCCGCCGTCAACGCTCGCTCCGCTTGATTCTATGATCTCCTTTATTTCTTCCGCGCTCTCTCCCATCTCTTCGAGCTCGCGGATAGCCATATCTTTAGCTTCTTCGAGACTTTCCTCTTCCTCAAACGTACTGCTGACCGCTCTCAATTTTATCTCTTCCATATACTGCTTATGCTTCTTCTCGTTGAACGTGTAGAAGAATAGCGGTATCATAGAGAGAACGCACGCTATAAGAGCGATATACGTCGCCGCGTTGAACCAACTGTTCGCAATGCCGACTACGTAGTCGGGATTGAATACGCCGCTCGCAATGCTTCCCGGGGACGGTCTGAATATATCAAGACCCTGCTCGAAGCCCAAAAGATTGGTCTGAATAAGAACGGGGATAAACTGGAACGCAACGCCGAAGAGCGACGAAACCCACATATTGAAGGAGTTGAGGTAGCCTTCGATACGTTCGTTCGAAATATACTGCTGATAGTCGATAAGATCCGCAAGAAGCGACGGGAATACTATGATATTAAGACCCGTACAAAGATTATACAAGAATCCGTAAAGAGTACATATTATTATACTTGCGATACCGACGGGCATATTCTGGAAGCCGACTATCGCGAGGACCGCCAGTATAACGGTCTGGATACCTGTACCGAAAAGAATTACGTTCTTCTTTCCGAATTTTTTTATAAGCAGCGGCGCTATTAGCATACCGGGCGTCGCGCCGAAACCTGTGATAAGAGTGAGCGACGAATATGTAGTTACGCCGTAATCGCTCTGATATTTGTATTCTCCGAGGAGCGGCATCTGCAAATAGAACGTAGTCTTAAGCACCGTAAAGATACCGAACGCCACGTACAAAAGAAGAGGTTTGTTCTTCGCTATCATGGAAATACCTTTGAGGAATCCCACCTTTTCCTTCTTCACGTCTTCCTGCGTGTCGTACACTCTTTCCTTCGTGAATTTGAATATAAAGAACGTCAACGCAAAACCGAGCAGCGAAAATACGATACCGTAGATACGGAACGCCCAATATTCTTTATTCATCCTCTTGAATACGTCGCGGATAGGTCCGAGCAAGAAGTTCATGATAGTAGGCGCAAGCGAAAGTATCAGCGACACCGGCGAAAGCATATTCGCTCTTTCCTGCGAATTCGGCGTCATAACCGCCGGATAGAGGTTAGAAAGCGAAACGAACAACTGCTGAAGACACAGCATCGGCACCGCCGTACAGTATAGATATACAAGACGCACGGTCTTATTCGTTATGATGTCAAGCGGTGAAAAAGACGCCAGTATCGCAAGCACCGTTATCAACGGAGTCATCCACAAAAAGTGCGGTTTTAACTTTCCTTTTCCTTTCTTCTTGGGATTGTCGATAATGTTTCCGAAAATCGGCGTGATAATAAGGTTAAGTATCGAAACCGCAACCGTAATTATCGTAGCGTGTATAGCCTCTACTCCGTAAGCTATAGGAATGATCGCCGCCGTCAAAACGAGATATCCGACGTTGATGATGAAGTTCATACCGAGACTCGATACGCTGAATGCCGCTACTTCCTTAAGACTAAGATGATAGTCCGGCGACAAGGGTTGCTTCCAAAATTTCTTTAGTTTCTTAGCGCTAGCTTTAAGGTCGAAACTGTTCTTGGTTTTTGCCATATTAACCTCTCATAATTTCCTTGAATAAAAATATTCATTTTATTTTATCATATATGCGATAACAGTGTCAAGACGCTTTCAAGCCGTATTTCATTTTATTCTGCAACAATAAATCAACAATATAACTTATTCGAATAAAAACGCGGCAAACTTTCCATTCGTTTGCCGCATTTTATCCAATATTATGAGCCGCTACTTCATTACTCTGCGGAAAAATAGTTATTCCAACAATTAATATCATCAGAATAAAACATAGAATAAATGTACGTCTTTTGCTAAATGTTTTTCTCATAATTTGCTCCTTTTATATTTTTTTATTTCACTTTTTGTCGATAAGTTTCAACTTATACAATATGCACAGTTACGTAACATAAAAACGGAAAATAATCTTCGCTCCTACTATCCATTAATATCACTAATCTATAAGTTCCTCTTTCATACGCATGTTCATCTGGCTCTCCTTTTTCTCCATCCGGCGTTGTGTAGCTTATACCGTCAAAGCCTATTCTTCGATTTGACGAATAATGATAAATACGCCCGTCGTCAAATTTTACTGCCGCGCCAAAATAATACCCAACTTCCCTATACGGCAACGTTATTTCTTTTTCATTCTCTTCTTCCGTTATTTCGCATAGATAGTCGTTTGGTCGACTTGTTTGATATATTAATACAGTAACGTGTTCTCTTGTCTCTTCTTCACATCCGCCGAAAGCAACTAAAAACGTCGCTATTATTAAAAATAATGCTATTGCTACTATCTTTTTCTTCATGATCTTTTCTCCTTTCCTATCTTATCTTTATATTATATATTTTTGATTTTCCATTTGACATTGCATCTATCTTCATTTAACGTTATATTTTCGTTCCTAATTTTAATACTGTCTCTTTACACAATATGCACAGTTAAAAAACAAAGAAACGGAAAATAATCCTCGCTCATACTATCCAAGCATACTTCTAACACGTAAGTTCCTCTTTCATATGCATGTTCATCTGGTTTTCCTTTTTCCCCTTCTGGTGTTGTATAAATTACGCAATTAAACCATATTCTTCGATTTGACAGATAATGATAAATACGTCCGTCGTCAAATTTTACTGCCGCGCCAAAATAATATCCGCCTTCCCTATACGGCAACGTTATTTCTTTTTCATTCTCTTCTTCCGTTATTTCGCATAGATAGTCGTTTGATCGATTTTTTTTGATATATTAATACAGTAACGTGTTCTCTAGTTTCTTCTTCACATCCGCCGAAAGCAACTAAAAACGTCGCTAAAATCAAAAATAATGCTATTGCTATAATCTTTCTCATTAGTTCCCCCTATGAAATTGTAATAAAAGTTTTATTTCCATTATGATTGTAACACTATATCCAGATTTTGTCAATATCGCTATTAAAAACTTAACAGCTTTTTGAGAAAATTTTTCGCAAATATTGACTTTGCTTATTTTGATAAAATATTGAAAATTCCTTCTGACAAAATAAAAATAATATAAACATTTATAGCAACGTCCGTTGAACCGTTCTCATTTAATATATTGACTATTTTACGCATATGGTATATACTGATAACGTTGATAAGAGCTAAAAACGACCTGCGGATAACAGCCGAAAGCGGAGTCTTATAGATGACCTCTCCGATCGGAGAATATCGCGGTAATGCAATAATTGTCAATACATATAGCTATGTTTTGATTTTGGAGGTACATATGTATTATATAGGAATAGACGTCGGAGGAATGAGCATAAAGGGCGGCATCGTATCGGAAGAGGGAAAAATACTTCATAAAAGCGTCGTCGAAACGCGTGAAAGCTACGATGAGAATTACAGCATTTCGCTAGATATAAAAAGAGCGATAGACGAACTCTTGGACTCCTCGAATATCGGAATGAACGAAATAAAAGGTATCGGAATAGGTGAGCCCGGCTCTATAGACTACTACAAAGGAATAGTTCGCTATTCCAACAATATCGCAATAACCAACGTTCACGTCGTCAAAGAGCTCAAGGCGTACTATGACGTTCCTATATTCATAGATAACGACGCAAACTGCGCGGCGCTCGGCGAATACGTTTTCGGCGAAGCCAAAAGCTATAAGAATATTCTCTTCGTGACCTTAGGCACGGGCATCGGCACGGGAATATTGACGGACGGCGTTCTCCTTCGCGGGAACGGTAACGCAGGCGCGGAAGGCGGGCATACCGTGATAAGAATGAACGGCAACCGATGCAACTGCGGAAGAAGAGGCTGTTATGAAACGTACGCTTCCGTCACCGCGCTCATCCGCGATACGAAGATCGCAATGGACGCGCATCCCGAATCGCTTATGTGGGAAATAGCGAAGAACGAGGGTAAAATAAACGGTAAAGTATCGTTCGCGGCAGCAAAGATGGGAGACAAAACCGCTCTCAGCGTCGTAAAAAGATATATAAAATACGTTTCGGAAGGACTCACTAACTTAGTCAATATTTTCCGTCCCGACGTAGTAATAATAGGCGGCGGCATATCGTTCGAAGGCGAATATCTAACGAAACCTATAGAGAGGTATATCAACCGCAATTCTTTCGGTTCAAAATACAACCCGAAGACAAAGGTCATCCCCGCTTCTCTGACTAACGACGCGGGAATACTCGGCGCCGCGGCGCTGCTTCTCGCGAAATGATACGATTTGTATGATTTTCATCGCTAAACAGACTCAGTTATAAAACACTATTCCCGTATCCATTTCGAACTGCTGTATAAATACTCTTTTTATTCGAATAAACTATTGCAATAAATTAAAAGACCGAACTAATTACGTTTGGTCTTTTAATTTATATTTTTTGATTCGTTGATTTTTTATAAGACTCGGGATTAACTTCTTCCTTTCACCGTATCGTCTTTTTCGAATAAGTCGCCGTTTTCCCGTTATACCGGCTGTAAATCGGGATATATCAGTTATTGATAGCGCCGATAAGAGCCTTTATAGAAGCAGTGATGATATCCTTGTCGATACCGACGCCCCAAGTTATCTTGCCGTCTTCTCTCGTAATACCGACGTACGCCGCCGCCTGCGATCTCGAACCGCTGCTCAACGCGTGCTCTTTATAGGTGAGATCGGTGAAGTTCGCTCCTACCTTTCCTCTTAATGCGTTAGTCACCGCGTCAAGACGTCCGTTTCCGTCGGCGGTAAGGTTGATCTCTTCGCCGTTCTTGCTAACGGTTATATACGCCTTGAAGGTGTCTCCCTTGTTGATGAAATGATATTCGACGAGTTTTATCGGTTCTTCCTTATTAACGTACGTCGAATAGAAGAGTTCATTGACTTCGTCGGGCATCATTTCCTTGTGCTTGACGTCGGACACGCCCTTTACGATATATCCGAAATTCTCTCTCATCTTAGGCGGCATATCGAAACCGTACTTCGTCTCCATGAGATACCCTATTCCGCCCTTTCCCGACTGCGAATTGATACGTATAACGTCGCCGTCATAATCTCTTCCGACGTCTTTCGGGTCGATCATGAGGTACGGAACGTCCCACTGCTTCTTGTTCTTCTCCTCTCTGAACTTCATACCCTTGGCGATAGCGTCCTGATGCGAACCCGAGAACGCGGTAAACACGAGCTTTCCGCTGTAGGGGTGTCTATCGGAAACCTTCATTCCCGTATAAAGCTCGTAGTGGCTCACTACATCGCTCATATTTTCAAACTTAAGATTGGGATCTACGCCCTGCGCGAACATATTGAGCGCGACGGTAACTATATCGACGTTACCCGTTCTCTCGCCGTTACCGAAAAGCGTTCCTTCCACTCTGTCGGCGCCTGCGAGTATTCCCATCTCCGCGTCGGCGACGCCCGTTCCTCTGTCGTTATGAGGATGAAGCGAAACCTCGACTGCGTCTCTGTACTTGAGATTCTTCGACATATACTCGACCTGCGAAGCGTAAACGTGCGGCATAGACATCTGCACTGTTGCGGGAAGATTGATAATGACTTTATTATCCGGCGTCGGCTGCCATATATCGAGAACCTTATTGCATATCTCGAGAGCGAACTCCATCTCTGTTCCCGTGAAACTTTCGGGCGAATATTCAAAGCGGAAATTGCCTTCCGTCTTTTCCGCAAACTCCTTAACGAGCTTAGCTCCGCTGACCGCTATCTCCACTATCTCTTCCTTCGACTTTCTGAACACCTGCTCGCGCTGAGCGACAGACGTAGAATTGTAGAGGTGAACGACGGCGTTCTTCGCGCCCTTGAGCGCCTCGTAAGTCTTCTTGATGATATGTTCTCTCGACTGAGTGAGCACCTGGACCGTCACGTCGTCGGGAATGAGATCCTGCTCTATTATCGCGCGGAGAAACTGATATTCCGTATCGGACGCCGCAGGGAAACCTACCTCTATCTCTTTGAAGCCGAGCTCTACGAGGTATTTGAAAAATTCGAGCTTTTGCTCGAGGCTCATGGGAATAATGAGCGCTTGATTTCCGTCTCTCAAATCGACGCTGCACCACTTCGGCGCCTTTTCGATGTGATCTTTCTTCATCCAATCGAAACACGGCTCCGGAGGCATAAAATAACCTATTGAATACTTATCCACGTTCTTCATAATATATCTCCTTTCGATGATCTTCTTTCTTACGTTGATCTCTATATTTTTATTCCTTATACTTATCACGCTAAGTCAAAGAATATATCTTGACATGATTTATTTTGGGCAAATATATGCCCGACCGTCCCACGCCTTCCGTATCGGTATACGGTATGTTCCGCTCCGTTACCGCTTCAACTTTCATCGGTTTCTATGCGGCTCTTTCTTCCCGTTACGCCGTATTTTATCTTTGACGTTAAAAAAGCCTTCCGTCCTTTTTCAAAGACGAAAGGCTGTAACTACTTCCGCGGTACCACTTCGATTACACTTTTGACAAGTGTCTCTCATTAAGAATACTTCTGCCCTCAAGCTCTATATTCCTCGGCTGTAACGGGCGTCTCCCGTACCGACCTACTATGATTTCAGCCGATCGACTAAAAGGCGAGTTCGCAAATATACCGTACTGTCTCGCACCGTCCGACAGCTCTCTTTAACAGCTCTTTATCCGCTACTTATCCTCTATCAACGTCTTTTGTTTTAAGTTGATCGTTAATATTTTACCACGATATTTCGAATATGTCAATATCTGTTTTCACTTTTTGACGAATATTTTTACCGAACTTATGGATCATATTACGCCGTTTATACGCCTATGATACGCAATTTTTATGCGACGCTCACGATTCCCTCGTAATGCAGACCGACGCCGTATTCTCTGCCGTTGATCTCTATAACGAGATCTCCCGCGACTATTTTATTGACGTGATTTTCGTCCTGATCATTACTGAGTATCTCGGCGTAATATACGGTAAGACCGTATTGTTCCGCGTCCGCGTCAACGCAAAATTCCATTGAGTCATATCCTATCCACTGAATAATATCATCGAATAATCCCGGTTTAACGGTTTTATAGCCGGTCGAATTAATGGTCATGGTCTTATATCCTATGTCGTCGTCGGCGATATATATCTTATTGTTCTCATAAATCGGGCGTATACCGCTTTCCGTAATAAAGTTTGATCCGATCTTTACGCTTTTGACCGCTCCTCCGTTCTTGTACTCGACGAGATTGGTATAACGATATCTAAATTATAGGAACCTTGAGAGTCTCTCCCTGATATTTAACGCTTTTGATCTCCAAGTCGATACTCGCAACGCCGACAAGTTTATTATCCGCAACGAAACATACTTTTTCTTGTCCGTTCTTTCCCGAGTATTGTTGCATCAGTTCGAAATAATCTATTTTTTCCCTATCTACCTTCGCCTGCTTCCTATTACCCACAGGCGAAAATGCGTATACATATATAGGATATACCGTCGTATCGACTATCTTTCCCGAATACGATCTGTTATCTGTGATACGTACGACATGTCCTATAATATCGCTGCCGGTATCGTCGTTTAGCTCCATAACGGTATAGCTGTATTTGACGTATTCTTCATCGTCCATATTGATGTTCGCGACCTGCTCTTTAGTTCCGTATATAAAAAAATGCCAGTAATCGCTCGCCTTATCGCCGTAACCTTCGTACTTTTTATTCATCTTACCTACAGCTTCTTTAAGCGTCGTTTTAGAAAGGTCAACTTTCTCTTCTGCTTCTACAGAGCTTATCGTATCTATCACGCTAAATCTGTAGCTAAGTACAACGGTTATAGTCGTAATGATTATAGCCGCCGCGAGCAAAACCGCGATCACCGATACCGTTATCTTTTTTCCGCGCGTTAGTTTCATAATTAAATCCCTCTTTACCATTATTTTATTACTAATATTATTAAATTATGGGTACGTATTCAATGCGTCATATTATATAAAACAAAAGTATAACTCAAAATTTATTCAAGTTATACTTTTATTTTAATATATTTTTTTCTTATTGCAAATACTATAGACAAATATTTGATTAATTTTTTATTTTTTTACTCTTCTTTTCTACTGCATTACGCCTTCATAATAACTCTCTCCATAGCTTCGGCAACGGCTTTATGCAGGGAATATTCGTAGCTGTAAGGCGCGTCGCAGCACATACGGAATATCATTACTCCTCCAAGACCGCTCGCTATTGCGTACGTAGTCTTGTCTCTATTCATTGCATATCCGTTGACGTAAGCGTCGCAATACTTTGTCAAGCCGTCTTCGACGTATTCAAAGTCTTTTACGTAATTGCCCCATTTGCCGAGCGACTTTCCGTTGACGTTATAGTCCCAGTTCATATCCGGCCACGCGTTGCCGGAACCGTTGACCGTTCTGCCGTAAAACGAAAGTCCCAGCATCACCTGTTCGGGCTTGAAATTCGTACTTGTCAAAAATTGCTCTACAGCGCTCTTTCCCGTAACGTAATGAGAAGCGTGTTCTCCCCTTTCGTCGAAGATGTCATACGTCATGAGATTGACGTATTCTATGGCTTCGCACGCTTCTTTCGAAAATTTTACTCCCCAATGCGCGACCGCGACGGTTATAAATCTTCCTTCCTCTTTAAGCGCCGACGAAAGCCTCGTTATAAGCGTCGAGTACGCGTCCCATTGACTCTTTTTATTAGGATATTCCCAGTCGATATCTATCGCGTCTATCCCGAACTCTCTTGCAAAAGCCGTCATATTCGTAATTATTTTGTCAATATTGCGGTTGATCCATTTCTTAACGCCTTCGGGTTCGTTTCTTCCGTTGTCAGCGCCCGTCATACTCTGAATATTCACGCTCACGACAATATTCATATCCTCTTTTATACGTCTTAGAGTAGCGACGTCGTTTTCAAAATCATCCTTTCCCTCTCCGTATACGATCTCCGCCGCCGAGTTCATTCCAATCTCGCCGATACATATTATATCGGTCACCTTATCGAAATAACCGACGAAATCTGGATTGTTCTCGTTCTTTTGCAATTTTCCTTTTTCGGTCGTGAGATATTCGGTCACGCGGAACGGCTTCTCCCTTCTCTCCTTCGTACTGTCGTAAGCCTTTACGGAATCTATCTTCGTCTTGCCTAACGCAGAAAAGATCTCTATACGCAGTTCGTCAGTAACGATACCGTCCAAAGAACAAACTCTGTATCTATCTATTCTATCCTGCCTATATACGAGAGAATAACTTCCGTCGTCTTTCTTTCCGTATACGCCGAAATTAGTGACCTTATCCGCTTTCTCTTCAAGAACGAGCGTATCTACGTACTGCTTTCCTTTTAGCGATACGGTATAGACGTTGCCGTTTTTCTCTACGCTTTTAACGAGATCGCTTTTAAAGAGAGACGCTTCACAGCTCTCTTTACAACCTGCGAATACGAATATCCCCGTCGCTAGCATGACGAGACAAATAATAATAACTGCCGCTTTCTTCATTATTTACGCCTCTTATTATATTTCTTATATATAATACTCTATCCTTATTCTTGATCCGCTGTATTCTCGGGAAATATCAACTCTGCGGTATTGATCTCGACGTATACTCTTTCTTCGACGCTTTCTCTCTTCCGTACAGCCGTTATAGCGGCGACGTCTACATCTTTCATTACGATAAGGACGTCGTTATCCTGACCTTTTAATCTACTGTCTTTGATACTCTTTATGACAAAACCTCGTCGAAGAACCGAATACTCGTATTCGAAACCCCTAAAAAAATAAAGCTGTTCGAAAAGGATCGAAAAAATTCCCTTTTGCGCCGTGTTCATTTCCTCGTCGTCGATCTCCGCGGCGATATAACAGCCGTCGTTAAAATCGTAGGTATAAGTATAAAAATAACCGTCTTCGTTCCTATCGTAATATACGTTGTTTCCGTCGGGGATCGCCAAATAAAATCCTCTTTTTCTGTCGAATATGCTCACGTAAGTATCGACGCCGACGTCCTCGCCGTAATCGAACTCTACCTTTATCTTAAAATTCGAATATTTGCTCGTATCTTTAAGAAATCTATCGAGAATATCGGTATCCCTAACGTTGCCGTCGTCGCACGCCGCGAACGAAAGGGCAAGAAGCGTAAACAAAACTAATACGGCAGTTACTATCGTTATCTTTCTTTTCACTTTTTCCGCCTTTTATTATCTATACGTTACGTATCGTCTATATTATTTTAACCTATCGCGTCTATTATGTCAATAAAACGAAAAATTATATTTTTTATAAATACTATTGTTTAATATCTTTTGAAGAAAAGAGCAGCTCGACGTTCTTTGACATTTTTAAGAAACTGTCATTAATTGGTCGATAGTTTCCAAAATCTTTTTCTTTCAAAGCGAAAGTATCAAGTAAAATAAGCGGTAAATCAACAAATATTACAAAATAGCCAAATATATTATACATGGCAAAAAATATTAAAGGTGGCAAAACTGATATTAAAAGTGGAATTTACGATATTAAATATGGCAAAATCATTTTTTGCAGTTTTTTGACGTTACTTTTAGGTGGAATTTTTGAAACTAAAGGTGACATTTTGTTAATAAAAGTGGAATTTTTGATATTAAAGGCGGCAAAACTCTTTTTGATTATTTTTTACGCATTTTCTTAATATCAAATGCTTACGTAGTCGGGAAACTTTATTTTTTCGCCGTTAATTGTAAGAACGTATTTATTTTCTTTGCCGTCAGCGTTAAAAAAAATCGTCACCGTAACAATATTATCCTTCATCTTTATAGTAGCTCTGCTGTCCTCGCCGAATACTGTAGCCGACGTATCTTTTATCTTGAACGCCTTCATTTGACTGTCGAATTCAACGTTATCCTTTTTTATTTCGCTAACGACCGTCTCTAGCATATCTATCAAAGCTCTTTCTCTCTCGTTATATTCTTCCTCGTCTATAGCGCTCTTGACGTAATACCCCGACTCGCTCTTAACGTATGCGTAACAATATCCTTCCTCTTTAGACAGGTATCCTTCCGTTCCGTCGTCGAGTCTTCCGTACATTCCCACTCCTTTTACGTACGTCATATCGGCGTCTACGGTCTCGATCGAGAAGCTGTCTATATTCTTTCTCATGCCGTTACCTTCTTCCCTTTCATCTAAAAAACTTATAAGAACGTCAACTTCGCTCTCGTAACCGTCGCAAGATACGAAAAGAGTAAAGCTAAGAGCTATGATTATTATCAATATTGATCCTATATATCTGTTTTTCATCGATCCCTTATTATTTTTCATTTAGAATAGTTTTTTTATCTATTTTTTTACTTTTACATTATATCATATGGACGGCGAAAAACACAAATAATTATAAAAACAAGGAATAATACAACCTTTATCCAATAATATAGACCCATCTGTTGACATACTTTATCTCTTTATTTCAATATCATTTCTTTTATTAAAAAAGGAGCGTACTTCCAAGCGGAAATACGTTCCTTTTTTATATATGGATCATTATGAAAAACTTTATTTTTTTATTTAACCTATACTATCTATATTTAATATCCGAAAGTATCCGTTAAACAATATATCTTTAGTTGCTCCTTAACATCTTTATCGGAGATATTCTCCTGACTCGTAGAGACATCAGCATCGAAAGCAGGAATACTACGGCGTTGATTCCGATAAATATATACGCAATATACGCCCAATTAACGATAAAGCCCATACTTGCGACTCCAAACGCCGCTCCTACCGCGTCGAGAAGAGGATTGACAAGCAGTCCTCCTACGATTCCCTCTATCAAACTCACAAAGAGCATACTCACCGATATTGACAGCATTATATTGAGCGAAGTGTATCCCAGCGATTTGAATATCGCGTAGTCTTCTCCTTCCTTCATTACCTTTATCTTTATTATCATCAATAACAAGAACGCTATTATGAGTACGCCGAGTATGAAGAATACTTTTAGTATCGCGTCGCTAGCCGGCGCTGCTACGCTGAGAACTGAATTATAAATATATCTTTCTTTATAACTTGTAGAAAGGCTCGATTCGTCTTTCAATTCATCTTTTATATCGAACATATCGTCGATGAATCTACCCATCTCTTCTTTATTTCTGTATTCATCCTTTATATATATAAGGAGAGATAAAGACAAATTCAATATCATCTTTTTCATACGAGCATATACTCCTTTCCCCAATAAGTTTTGATAATAGCTCCTCTCTCTTCTCCTATCTTGTCCCTTATTCTCTTAATATGAACGTTGAGATTATTTTCCGTATAATAACCTTCTCCCTATACGTTATTTATTATTTCGTATTTGTCTACTACTTTTCCCCTGTTCTCATAAAGATACATGAAGAGTTTGAACTCGAGATTTTTCATCTCTATCACTTTTTCTTCCGAAACGAGTCTCATACCGCCTTCGTCTATATCGTATTCTCTGAACTTCTTTTTACTCTTTTCATTTCCTTTATTCAATATATTCATTACCTTCATGAGCAGTATATTCATCTGGAACGGCTTTATTATATAGTCGTCTGCTCCGACGCTGTAACCCATTATTATATCTTCTTCTCTTTCTCTTGCGGATATGAATATGATATGCTGAGACTTATCGTTTTCTCTTATTCTACGGCATATATCATAACCCGACTTATTAGCGAGATTGATATCCATTATTATTATCTTATAAGTCTCTTCATTATAAAAAAACGAATCGTCCAAACAGGCGTCCGCTCTTATATTAAAATTCTCGAAATATTCTTTGAGAACGAAAGAGTTCTCTTTTTCATCGTCAACTATAAGTATATCCTTCATATTTTCCTTCTTTACTAAGCGATACGGCGCTTATATAGAAATTTTATTTTTTCATTTAATAAAATATCTATGATAATATTATTTAATATTATAAAGTCTTTCTATTTTAATATTAACACTTATTATTATAATAGTAAATATAAAAATTAAATATCGAGAGTATATAATTATGACCTAATTCTTAAAAATGATAAAATTAATAATTAAAGTATTCAATAATGATATTGATAACCTTCTGTAATATGAAATAAAAAAACGCGATTATATATAATATTAATATGTTTGATTGAGATAAATCATATTAATATAGAAGTAGATAATGTTGAGAACTTCGAATTTATATAAAATTATATATATAAAAGATAACATATATAGGTAAAAATGAAAAAAATCGCAAAAATAGATGTAGATAAAGTGTTAAGAGAAAATGAAAGTTATCAATATAAGTGTTGATAACTTAAAAACAGTTAAAAAAGAGCTATAAAATAATAAAAATGAAATATTTGAATATCGACAAAATAATACAAAATAATTTATTATTGATGAATTATATGATATAATCAAAGAGTAACTATGTTAAACGTCTTAAGAGGAGCTATATGTTATCTAAAGCGGAAGAATGCGTAAAAAACATAATATATATAGAGCTAAGAGAACACGTCGAATATCTCATAAATATAAGACGCGAGCTCGGCTATTCTATATATAACGTGAGAACGCAGGATAATAACGAATATTCCGTAAAAATATATAAAGAAGATAATAAACATAGAAAAGAAGAAGAAGAGCTATATCGTTTGAGAAAGATGTCTCTCGTGAACGTTCCGAAAGTAATAAGAGTGACGGATAAATCAAAAGATATACCGTACGACGCGCTTATTCTCAGTAAAATAAGCGGAAGCTATAACGTAAAATTCTTTTTGAGGAAGAAGAAAAGAGAAAAAGTAGCGCGAGAAATAATAGATAATATGATAGCCGTATCTCAAGATAAGGGAGACGGAAAATTCGGAGACGTAACGGGAAAAAGATACGTGAATTACATAGACTATCTCGAGGACAGATATAAGGTAACTCTGATGAAGGCAAGATTCCTTCTCGAAAAGAAGAAAATAACCTTTGAAGAACTCATGAGAGCGGAAGAACTGTATAATAATATAAAGCAAGTATTCGGAGAAGAGGAGATAAAGCCGGCTCTCGTTCACGGATATTATTCTCTTGATAATATAAGAATAGACGTCAGGAACGGAGAAATAAAGATAGTGGTCAATCCGCTCAATTCGTTTTACGGCGACGAGGAATATAATCTCGTCAATTTAATGACCCCTCTCGGAAAAAAATACAAGCTCTTCGAGATATATAAAGAAAAGAAAGGAATAAGTAATAATTTTAATAAAAAAGCAGAGATATACAGAACATTTTTTGAAATAGAGGAGAAGTACGGCGAGATGACTATAGGACAGCTAGAAAAGAAGAGAATGAGAAAGAGATACAAGAACGTTCAATAAAAATATATTATAGGCTATAAAGGCGTTGCTATTAAAAGAATTTAACAGCAACGTTTTTTTATTTTCATATAATAGTAAAAGAAGATTGTAATAAAAATAAAGATAAGAAGATAATATTTAATAAAAGAATCATAGTTTTTCTAAAATATTTCCGTTAAAAAAATAAATATCTTCTTTTTTATATCCGTATGAGCCGTTTTTCCTTGAAACGTGAGGTTCGAAAGTAAAATATTTTACGCTTGAAAGTTTTTTCCCGTTACCTTTTTCAATATAGATCCTATTGTTTTTGAATTTTGCGATCGAGTGACCTAAATTACCCGAAAAATACAAATTGATATAGCCGAGAGAAGAAATCATTTTGTTAAAATGCTCGTATATATCTTCGAAAGTAGCGTCGGGATGAGCGAAGGAAACTAGCTCTTCGTGTAATAAGTTTTCTATGATGAGACCGCTCTTCCATTCCTCGTTTTTTATATCGCCGATATTTTCTTTTATATCGCCGTCTTCAATTATCAGCGTTCTTGCGAAGTCTCCCCATATCCTATTTTTAGACGGCGACAAATCTATAGTTATGATATCGTTTGTCTCTATGTTTTTTTGAGACGGTATATATTTCTTTCCGGAGACTGATAATAAGGTCTCTTCTCCGGAAAATATAAGAGCTCCTACGTTATGATACCAGAACGAAGTCGCGCCGAGTTCTTTCATTTTATTTTCGGCGAGTTTCTTTAACTCTATAATTGACGTACCGACTTTTATTTTTGTCTTTATATAAGATAAAGTGAGTTTTGCTATGTTCTGAACTTCAAGATGAGTCATCGCGTTATGCGTTCCTTTGAAAATGTTTTATAGGATTGATATAAAAATAGTATCATATTTTTGACAAATTGTCGAGATAAAGAATAATATATTATTTTTCCGAGAAATAAAAAACGATAATAATAAAAACAGCGTATATATAGTATATGTACGCTGTTTTATATGTTTATAAAGATAATGTCACCGTAATAGATACAATATAAAATGTATTTATATCAAGTATTGATATAGAGCGATAACTTAAATATATAAGTCTTTATCAGAGGTCCTCTTCGCTTTCGCTATGCTTTATCTCTTCGCTCATAGACGCGTTATCGTTCTTGATATTTTCCTCTTCGGCTTTTTCGAGAGTGTCTTCATCCATTCTCGGAACTACGGTGAAGGAACATACCTTAGATTCGTCGCCCTTCATTCTCATAACTCTGACGCCTTGAGTCGAACGTCCTATCTTGGATATCTCGCTCGCGTTGATACGGATGATAGTGCCGTTATCGGATATTATCATTATATCGTCGTCGGGAGTTACGAGTTTCAAGTTGACTATGTTGCCCGTCTTGTCATTGAGAGTACCTACCTTGATTCCCTTGCCGCCTCGCGACTGGAGACGGTATTCAGATATATCGGTCCTCTTTCCGAATCCGTTCTCGGTAAGAGTCATGACCTCAGCGCCGTCCTTTACGATAGTCATATCTACTACCGATTCGTTATCGTCGAGACTTATAGACTTGACGCCCTGCGACGTACGTCCCGTAGGTCTTACGCCCTGTTCTGCGAATCTTATACACTTACCTCCTGACGATGCGAGCAGGAGTTCGTCCTCGCCGCCAGTTATTTGAGCTGAAATGAGTTCGTCGCCGTCGTTGAGCGTTATAGCTATCTTGCCGTCATTACGTATAGAAGCGAATTCTTCGAGCTTGGTCTTTTTGATGAGTCCTTGCTTTGTCGCGAGCATGAGATAGCCTTGAGTATTAGTAGGCAGCGGCATGAACGCGTTGACCTTTTCTCCGTCGGTGAGATTGAGAAGATTGACTATAGCCCTTCCCTTTGCAGTTCTTGAAGATTCAGGTATCTCGTACGCCTTTATTCTGTATACTTTACCTCTATTAGTAAAGAAGAGGAGAGGTTCGTGCGTGTTCGTCATGAAGAGGTTTTCGACGAAATCTTCGTCTTTAGTCTTATGAGCCTGCACTCCCGTACCGCCTCTGTGCTGAGCTCTGTACTCCGATATAGGCATTCTCTTGATATATCCGAAGTGAGTCATAGAGACTATGATGTCTTCCTGTTCGATGAGATCCTCTATGTCGATAGAGCTGAAGTCGTAGGTTATCTCGCTCTTTCTCGGAGTAGAATACTTATTCTTTATCTCCGTCATTTCCGTCTTGATTATCTCTATCACTCTCTCTTCGGAGGCGAGTATAGCTCTGTATTCCGCTATATCCTTCTCGAGTGCGCCGAGCTCGGCGTTGAGCTTCTCGACTTCGAGATGGGAAAGTCTCTGCAACTTCATTTCAAGGATCGCATTCGCTTGCTTTTGAGAAAGCTCGAACGCTTCCGTCAATTTGTTAGCGGCGTCGGTCTTGTCCTCGGAACTCTTTATGATGGCGATAACTTCGTCGATATTGGCAAGGGCTTTGACGAGACCCAAAAGGATATGCTCTTTCTCGAGAGCTTTGTCGAGATCGTACTGGGTACGCCTTACGATAACGCTCTTCTGATGGCGTACGTAGGCCTCAAGTATCTCTTTGAGGTTGAGTATCTTCGGTCTGCCGTCGACGAGCGCGAGCATTATCATGCTGTTGCTTATCTGCATATTCGTGTGTTTGTAGAGCATATTGAGAACGACCTGCGGATTTGCGTCCTTTTTGATGTCGATAACGACTCTCATGCCGTCTCTGTCCGACTCTTCCTGAACGTCGGATATGCCCTCTATCTTTTTCTGCTTGACTAGCTCTGCGATGGTCTCGATGAGTTTCGCTTTATTGACCTGATAAGGTATTTCCGTGACTACGATACGGCTTCTCGTACCATTGTTAAACTCCTCTATCTCGGCTCTGGCTCTCAGTATCGCTATACCGCGACCCGTCCTATATGCCTTCTTGATCCCGCTCTTTCCCATGATGAGAGCGCCTGTAGGATAGTCGGGCGCGGGAATGATATCCATGAGCTCGTCTATCGTTATATCGGGATTGTCAAGGAGCGCTATAGTGCCGTCTATGACCTCTCCGAGATTGTGCGGCGGGATACTTGTCGCCATACCTACCGCGATACCGTCGGAACCGTTGACGAGTACGTTCGGGAATCTCGACGGCAAGACTACCGGCTGTTCAAGCGTGTCGTCGAAGTTTGGATAATAATCGACGGTCTTCTTGTCTATGTCTCTGAGCATTTCGCCAGCTATCTTGCTAAGTCTCGCCTCTGTATAACGCTGAGCCGCGGGGGGATCGCCGTCTACCGAGCCGAAGTTACCGTGTCCGTCGACGAGCGTACACCTTATAGAGAAGTCTTGCGCCAGTCTAACGAGCGCTTCGTATACAGCAGAATCGCCGTGAGGGTGATATTTACCGAGTACGTCTCCGACGATCCTCGCGCATTTTCTGTACGGTTTGTCAGCCGAAAGACCTAGCTCGTTCATCGCGTAAAGGATACGTCTGTGAACGGGTTTTAAGCCGTCTCTGACGTCCGGTATGGCTCTTGAAACGTTGACCGCCATCGCGTATGCAATAAAGGAGGTCTTCATTTCCTTGTTTACTTCTTTTTGTATTATGTTCGACCTCGAAAGCATCTCGAGGATATTGTCGTCTCTTTTCTCTGCCATAATTCCTCCTTAAATGTCAAGATCTTTGACAAGATCGGCGTTCTCTTCGATAAAGCGTCTTCTTCTTTCGGGTTCGTCGCCCATAAGGAGAGAGAATATCTCGTTCGCCTGTTCGGCGTCCTCTATCTTGACCTGAATGAGAGTCCTCGTCTCGGGATTCATAGTAGTAGACCAAAGTTGTTCGGCGTTCATCTCTCCGAGACCTTTGTAACGCTGCAGTTCGCCCTTTCTGTCGATGCTCTGGAGATATTCTTCAAGCGACGCGTCGTCGTAGAAGTATCTCTCCTGTTTTCCGCCTCTCGTTACCTTGTAGAGCGGAGGCTGAGCGATGTATACGTGACCCTGTTCGATAACGGGACGCATGTATCTGAAGAAGAACGTCAGCATAAGTATTCTGATATGACTGCCGTCTACGTCGGCATCGGTCATACATATTATTCTGTCATAGCGGAGTTTCGACGGGTCGCAGTCCTCGTTGATGCCGCAACCGAAAGCTGTTATCATAGCTCTTATTTCTTCGTTTTCGAGCGCTCTGTTGATACGGACCTTCTCGACGTTGAGGATCTTGCCCCTTAGCGGAAGTATAGCTTGGAAACGCCTGTCTCTTCCCTGCTTTGCCGTACCGCCTGCGGAATCTCCCTCGACCATGTATATCTCGCATTTCTTGGGATCTTTATCGGTACAGTCGGCAAGTTTTCCGGGGAGCGTAGTCGATTCGAGGACCGACTTACGTCTCGTGAGGTCTCTCGCGTTACGCGCCGCCTCTCTCGCCTTCTTTGCCGTTATGCTCTTGAGAATGAGTTCCTTAGCTATCTTTGGGTTTTCCTCGAGGAACGAACCGAATTCGTCTTGCATAGCTTTCGTAACGACGGCTCTCATAAAGCTGTTGCCGAGCTTGGTCTTGGTCTGACCTTCGAACTGCGGATCGATGAGTTTTACCGATATTACCGCGACGATGCCTTCTCTGACGTCTTCGCCCGAAAGTTTTTCCTCGCCCTTTAGTATGTTGAACGTCTTTCCGTAGTCGTTAAATAGCTTCGTCAGACTGTTCTTGAATCCGTCAAGGTGAGTTCCGCCTTCTTCCGTATTGATGTTGTTGGCGAAAGAATATATAGACTCGTTGTACGAATCGTTGTACTGGAGAGCTACCTCTACCTGATATTCGTCGTTGACCTCTTGAAAATAAAATGGCTTTTCAAGCATCGGAGTACGGCTGTTGATGTTCTCGACGTATTCTACGATGCCGCCTTCGAAGTGGAAAGTCTCTTCCTGTTCCTGACCGACTCTCGAGTCCTTGAGCGCTATCTTTAGTCCTTTGTTCAGGAAAGCAAGCTCTCTCAAACGGTGCTTTAGCGTATTGTACTGGAAATAAGTGGTCTCGAATATCGTGTCGTCGGGATAGAAAACTATCTTGGTTCCCGTCGTGTCGGCGTCGCCTACTACCGAAAGCGGTCTTTGAGCTATGCCTCTGTTGAAAACTATCTTATGAAGTTTTCCGTTCTGTCTGACTTCCGCTTCGAGCCATTCCGATAACGCATTGACGCACGATACGCCTACGCCGTGCAGTCCGCCCGAAAATTTATATCCGCCGCCGCCGAATTTGCCGCCTGCGTGAAGTTTTGTCAAAACGACCTCGACCGCCGACTTTCCTTCCTGCGGAATGATACCGGTCGGGATACCTCTTCCGTTATCCGTTACGGAAATCGCGCCGTCGCGCGTGATCTCTACCAATATCGTATCGCAATGCCCCGCCATAGCTTCGTCGATACTGTTATCTACGACCTCGTATACGAGATGGTGCAATCCTCTCTCGTCGGTCGAACCGATGTACATACCGGGACGCTTTCTTACCGGCTCGAGTCCTTCGAGCACCTGTATCGCGCCTTCGTCGTAAACTCTTTCTTCGCTCATTAATACCTCCTTATGTTTCCGATAATCGAATTTTAGTGTAATTAGCTTTTTATTATCTTGCCTAAAGACCGTTCTCGCCTGTTTCGGCAAGCCGTATATGACGCCGTATTCTTTTTGCGGATATTAACTCAAACGTTACGTCCGCGTCGGTGATGATACTCTTAGCTTTAACGGATGGATTTTAATATCCGTACGCTAATATATTATAGTTGAAATACTATATATAGTTATTCAAGCTAAAGAAGTATTATAATATATAAAATATTATAACACTATATAGACGAAAAGGGAAGAAGAAAATTGAAAAAAGTTGCGAAAAATCATAAAAAATATCCCCTCGCCGTTACTTTTCGAGGGGAATATCTATAAAATTCGGTTTGAGACCGTCCGCCGAAAGGTTGAACTCGGTGCACGTCAGCATCGTTTGGATGCCTTCGGTCGCTTTTAAGAGCTGCTTTTGTCTCGTTTCGTCGAGCTCGGAGAGAACGTCGTCGAGAAGAAGCACGGGGTTCTCTCCCGTTTCGTTACGGAAGCCTTCTATTTCGGCTAATTTCAGCGAAAGAGCAGTCGTGCGTTGCTGACCCTGCGAACCGAACTTCCTAATGTCTATGCCGTCTACAATGAGTTTGAGGTCGTCGCGGTGAGGTCCGACGCTCGTATGCTGGAGAAGTATGTCCTTATCGTACGCCGCAGTATACGAGTTTAGGAGAGCGTCGCTCATTTCGCCTAAGGACGCGTTTTCCACGCCCGTCTCGTATTCCATCTCGAGCGTCTCTTTGCCGAGAGTCAAGAGAAAGTGTTTGCGGGCGGCGATCTTTTTGAGCTTTTCTACGAAAGCGTACCTTTCGGATATTACGATAGCGCCTTCCTTAGCGAGCTGTATATCCCACACGGGAAGAGTTGATTTGAGAGCCGTTATATCGCGCATCGTCTTTAGAAGTTTGTTTCGCTGAAGAAGTATCTTGTTATATCTTGAAAGAGCGTAGAGATACGTCTTTTTCTGTTGAGTCAAAGATATATCCATGAACCGCCTTCTCTCCTGCGGAGATTCTTTTATCAAACGGATCTCGTCGGGCGAAAAATAAACGATATTGATGAAGCCGATAAGTTCGCTCATCTTGAGAAGAGGTATCTTATCTATCGCTATCCTTTTCTTTCCTTTGGAATCGAGATGAAATTCGAGAGTGTGCTTTCTGTATTTTTTAACGACGTCTATCGCGATATAGGACTGATCCTTGCCCCACATGATGAGATCCTTGTCCTGCGAAAGACGCGGAGACTTTCCGAGACCTGCGAAATACACGCTTTCTATGAGGTTCGTCTTGCCGACGGCGTTAGCTCCTCTTATGACGTTGAGGGCAGGCGAAAACGCGACGTTCGCGCCGTCGTAGTTCCTGTATCCGTTAAGTTTTACTTTTTCGATATACATATTCTTCCCTCAAAAGTTTTGTGATGTCCGCCGCGGCGTTTTCGTGTTTTATCCGCCCTGTGTCCGCAAGCGTTCGATATGCAAATATACAGTATATGTACGTACATTTTTATAGTTAAATCAAGCGGCTCATTTATTATCCGCCGACCTCAAAAGACGTTCGAACGGTGTTTTCGTTACTTTACGCATTGCCGGCTTTATATCATTGCAGCGTTATTTCCCGCGGTCTTGCCGATCGTAACTTCGCGTAAAAAAGCGTCGTTTTTAAGCCGCATTTTATACGTCTGTAAATAGCTGTTCTTTACTCTTTAAGCATTTATTATTATAGCAAAGACCGAAAATAAAGTAAATCGAATTGACGCTCTCGTCAGCGCTCTTTGTCGGTAGATAGGAAAGAAAAGTCGAAGCGTTATAAAAGGCGTTTGGCGGCGAAAACGGACGTTTTATAGAATGGCGGCTTTTGGGAGTCGTTGATAAGAGCTTTAATTTATTTTAAGATTATTTTTATTATTATCAAGTAAATGGCGATTTATCATTGAAATTTTTTCTCACTCATAGTATAATAAAAACATTATGAAAGATGCAAAACAGTTATGGAAAGAAGTACAGGACGTATTATCGAAAGAACTATCGGTAGTCGCTATGGAAGTATGGATACAACCGCTCGAACCCGTATGTATTTACGGCAATAAACTCATACTTCTCGCGGTGCTCAAGAACGCAAAGGCGAGCATCATGCGCAACTACAGCGAGAAGATAAGGAACGCCATTAACGACGTCAATACTTTCGTTACGGACTTCGACGTTATAACCGAGGACGAAAGACAGGCGTACGAGAGCGGAAATGTCGAAAAGAAAGAGGAACCGAAGGAAAACAAGTGCGTTTTCGATCCGTGTTTCACGTTCGATAATTTCGTTATAGGCGGAAGCAACCAGATAGCTTACGCCGCCGCTAAAGCCGTCGCCCAAAATCCGGGACAACAGCACAACCCGTTATTTATTTACGGAGGCGTCGGTCTCGGCAAGACGCACATCATGCACGCTATCGGCAATCACATTTATTCGAAGAATCCGTCGGCAAAGATACTCTACGTCACCACGGCGCAGTTCATCAACGATTTCATAGACTCTATACGTAACAATAACGACAACGAGAACCGTATGTTCAGAGAAAAGTATAGAGACGTCGACGTGCTAATGCTCGACGATATACAGTTCATCGCGGGAAAAGAGGCGACGCAGGAAGCGCTCTTCCATACGTTCAACGACCTCTACCATTTCAAGAAACAGATAATCTTGTCGAGCGACCGTCATCCAAAAGAACTTACGTTTTTGGACGAGAGACTGCGTTCGAGGTTTTCATACGGACTGACGTGCGATATAACGGCGCCCGATATTGAGACGAGGATAGCTATTCTCGAGCGAAAGGCGTACGCGAAGAAGTGCGCGGTGCCGAGCGACGTGCTCAACTTTATAGCGGAGAATATCAATACCAATATAAGAGAACTCGAAGGAGCGCTCAACAAAGTAATATTTTACGCCGCTCTCGTCGGTCGGGAGATAGATTCCGTCGACATCGTAAAAGAGGCGCTCAAGGACGAGATAGAGTCCGGAAGCCACGCTCTCACGATAGATACGATAGTCGAAAAGGTTTGCTCTTACTATAACGTTTCGAAAAAAGATCTCGTCGGAAAGAAGAGGACGAGCGCGATAACCGAGCCGAGATTCATGTGTATATATCTCATCAACGATATTCTGTCTCTGCCGCTCGTCGCGATAGGCGAATACTTCGGCGGACGCGATCACGCCACGATAATCCACGCCCGCGATAAGGTCGCAATGGCGCTAGAGAACGATATGAAGACCAAAATAGATTTCAAGAATCTCAAGAATATGATAATGCGTAAGTAAAATAAAGAGTAAAACGACACCCTTGAAAGGGGAAGGAGAAAGATATGAAACTTATATGTAACGGACTTGAACTGGCGGACGCGTTCCAAAAGGTAATAAAAGCTATTCCCGTCAAGAAAGGGATACCGATTCTAGAAGGAGTCAAACTTTCGGCGCAGGGCAACGAACTCGTGCTTTCGGCGACCGATACTAATTTTGCTATAATAAAGACCATAAGGGCCGACGTCATGATAGAGGGAGAGACCGTAGTTCCCGGTAAGTTCTTTGCCGAGTTCGTGAGGAAACTTTCCGGCGAGAGTCAGATAGAGCTCGATATGATAGACGATTTGGTCATAAAAGTGAAATATATGGACAGCGAGATCAAGCTGCACTGTATGGACGTGAACGAATTTCCGCCTATCAATATACTTTCTCCCGATACGGTCGTTACAATGAAGCAGGCGGAGCTCAAGGACCTCGTAGATAAGATAATCTTTTCCGCGTCGCAGGAAGATTCGAGACCGATACTCAAAGGCGTGCTCTTCAAGCTCGATAAAGATACCCTTACGGGAGTAGCGCTCGACGGATACAGGCTCGCTATCGTAAAGAAGACCATCGACAGAGAATACGACGCAAGAGATATCGTGATCCCCGCGAAGAATCTCTTTGAAATATCCAAACTCATAGAGGACGGAGAGAATATACTCAAACTCGTCATTTCCGATAAGATGCTCATGGTCGATATGGATCATACGAAGATAATTACTTCCCTGCTCGAAGGAGACTTCATTGCCTACGAAAAGATAATACCCAAGCAGTTCGAGACGGAAGTCGTCATTAACAAGGATCAGTTCGAAAGCAGTCTCGACAGAGTCTCGATAATTTCGAGGATCAGTAAGAATAACTATATAAAGCTCGATATTAAGGAAAAGATAGTCACGATATCCGCAGATGCAAATATAGGAAACGTCAAAGAAAACGTCGCGATCTCTCTCGAGGGAAAGGACCTTACTATAGGACTCAACGCGAAGTACGTTGCAGACTGTCTGAAGGTGATAGGAGACGAGTTCGTCAAGATAAGAACGACTAATTCGATAATGCCCTGCACGATAGTTCCGACGGAAGGAGACGAGTTCCTCTATTTGGTACTGCCGCTGCGCGTAATGGAATAATATTTGGACGAAGAAAACTTATACGGCAAAACGAGAATAACGCGTTTTGCCGTTTTTTTATATGATTTTTATCCATAAATAAGTTTATAGCTACAATATCCAGTATTCCGCGTAAAAGTAACAGAAAAAGACGGCGAAAAGTAGCTTTTTCCGCGTTTAATATACGAAATTCCATCTATAATATTAAAAATTCCACTTTTAGTTACCGAAATTCCACCTAAAAGTAACATAGAAAGACGGCGAAAATAGCTTTTGCCATATTAAAGGTTGCAATGTTACCGAAAAGTTTAAGAAAATAAAAAAGCATACCGAAAAAATCGATATGCATATATGTAGGTTTTATTAAATTTTGCCTTTAGTCCTTGAGACTCATGATAAGCGAATATATGCGTTCGAGGTCGTCTCGCGTATAGTAGTCTATATAAAAACGTCCTTTGCTGTCTGTTCCTACCGCCTTAACTTTCGTTGCGAAGATACGCTTCATATCGTTTACCATATTCTTGAGCTCCGCGGAAATCGGCGCCTTCGTTCTGACTCTGGTATCTCTGGTAAGATATGCGTTGACCATCGCTTCGAGATCTCTGACGCTCATCTGCTTGTCGGCGCAAGCGCGAGCGTAGCTTATCTGAGTGTCCTTATCCTTTATCGCGATGAGAGTTCTCGCTTGCCCTGCCGTAAGGCGGCCTTCGCGGACCATTTCGATGACTTCGGGATAAAGGTTGAGAAGTCTCATCGTGTTGGCGAGCGCCGAACGGCTCTTTCCAAGGCGTTGCGCAAGTACTTCCTGCGTTACTGAGTGTTCTTGCATGAGCGACTTTAACGCGAACGCTTCTTCTATCGGGTTCAGCTCTTCTCTTTGGATATTCTCGATAAGGGCGATTTCTTTCCTTTCCTGCTCGGTATAATTCCTGACAATGACGGGAACTGCGGACAGCCCTGCAATTTTTGCCGCTCTATACCTCCTCTCGCCTGCTACTATAACGTATCTTCCGCCCGTTTTGCATACCAAAAGAGGTTGAAGGATGCCGAAGTTGCGTATGGAGCCGGCAAGATTGTTGAGCTCTTCTTCGTCGAAGTTCTTACGCGGCTGATCCTTGTTGGCATCAATAAGATCGATAGCTATTTCGCTAACGCCTTTGTTGAGCTTTCCTTCGTTGTCATAGGTTTTGACTTCTACCTGAAGGTCGGAAAAAAGTGCGTCAAGCCCTGCTCCCAATACTTTTTTACTTGGATTAGCCATAGAAAAACCCCTCGCTTTTTTATAAATTTTGTTAAACAAATCATATAGCGTCTTTTTAAGCTATCGCTTTATTTTACAACAAAAAACGCAATATAGCAATACTATTTTTAGAAAATAGGTTAAAATTTTTGTATAAATGTCGAAAACGTTTGATAAAATCAAAAATGTTTCACGCTGTGACGCATGGCGTTATTCGGTATCGGTGTAAAATAGGATTTGAAAAAGAAAATCCTGATATATCTACTATGAGACCAAAGGAGGGAGCGTGACAATAGCAAAGACGTAGAGAATCTCGCCGAATTAGAACGTGAACTTATATATGGCAAAGAATAAAAGCCAGCAATCTGCTATTTCCACTTTTAATATCAAAAATTCCACTTATAATATAAGAAATGTCACCTTTGGTTACTAAGATTCCACCTAAAAGTAACAAAGAAATACGGCGGAAAGTAGCTTTTGTCACGTTTGATATATGAAATTCCACTTATAATATAAAAAATGTCACCTTTAGTTACCAAAATTCCACCAAAAAGTTACAAAAAAGACGGTAAAAGCGATTTTTTCCGCCTTTAATATAAAAAATGCCGTATAAAAGTTACGTTATAAAACTGTGAAAGACGGCTTTGCCACCTTTAATATCAATAATTCCACTTATAGTTTACAATATGCCACCTATAAGTTCTCCTTCTATTATTTGCAAAATGGCGGCTCGGGGCGATAGATAGTTCTCGAAAGTCGAAAAATTCGCTTCTCTTTCATCAATAAAGGTATAAACGCTTATTGATTGCCGTTAGTTTTACGATGCGGACTTCGACCTCGCTATAAATTCCTCGACAAGCGCATTGTACGCCTTCGCTCCCGACGATTTCATATCGTATTTTACTATTGGAAGACCGAAAGAAGGCGCTTCCGCAAGGCGAACGTTTCTCGGGATCGTCGTTTTGAATACTTTATCCTTAAAGTATTCTTCTATCTCGCGGCGAACCGAAAGCGTCAAGTTGGATCGCTTATCATACATCGTAAGGATGATGCCCTCTATCCGAATGTTGGGATTTAGGTATTTTTGGACCTGCCGCAGCGTGTACATCAGTTGGCTGAGACCCAGCATTGATAGATATTCGCATTGAAGAGGTATCATGAGGGCGTCGCTCGCGCTGAGCGCGTTGACGGTTAGCAGTCCCAAAGAAGGCGGACAGTCTATCATAATGTAGTCAAAGTCGTCTTTTATCGCTTCCAAGGCCTGTTTGAGTATGAGTTCTCTGCCCTTTTCTACCGAGCAGAGTTCTATCTCCGCTCCTGCGAGAGAAGTGCACGACGGAATTATCTTAAGGCTCGCTATATCCGTGTCTCTTATGACGTTATCGCGTAAAACGTCGGCTTTTCCTATCAAAAGCTCGTATACGGTATTGTGATTGACGTGTATGCCGAGAGCGTTCGATGCGTTCGCTTGCGAATCGAGATCTATTATGAGGACTTTATATCCTTTGCTTGCCAAAAATGCCGAAGTATTGACGCAACTGGTAGTCTTTCCGACGCCGCCCTTTTGATTGATGAACGAATAAATCATAATATTATAGCTCCTTTTTATTTTACGATAACCGGTGATTCTTTTCTTTTTACGTATTTTAAGATTTTCTCTTACGCGTATCGGCCAATAGAAAATATGAGCCGCATAATATAAAAATAGCTATACATATATCATAGTTTTGATAAAGTACAGCTTGTCCTCAGTATATTTTTTCGCCGAAAGCGCCGCTTTCTTTGAATGTTAAGTTTTGTATCTAGAACTATAAAAAATAGTTTCATCTTAGGAAATTTATGTAACAATAATTAACATTTTGTAACTTTTAAGTGGAATTTTTGATATTAAAAGTGGCAAAATTGATATTACAGCTTACATTAAGACCATTTACTTCCGATTTTGGTTGCAAAAAATCTTGTGCCGCGAAAATCGCTCACAACGGCTCGAGTCTTGGCTTGTTTTTTCCTCTCGGGTATTTTTTATCGGTGTCTCTGCATTTTTTTATTATGACGAAAGAGTGAGTAATGTCGCTTGACGGAAGAACTATCTCCTCCGCGGCGATCACTTCGCCGTTTAATAGTTTTAACGCGTTTTTCGCGGCGGATATCTCCTCTTTATAATTGCTTCCCTTATATGCGACGAGCGTTCCGCCTACCTTTAGGAGAGGAAGAGCGTATTCGACGAGCGTCGGAAGCGGAGCGACCGCGCGCGCGACGGCTACATCGTAACGGTTTCTGTTCTTTAACGCCGCGTCTTCTATCCGCATATGCGTAGCCGTTACGTTATCGAGCTCGAGTTTTTCGGCGACTTCGCGAAGGAAGCCTACGCGTTTTAGCAAAGAGTCGTACGTATCGATCTTTATATCTTCTCTTACGATGCATAGCGGTATCGAAGGGAAACCCGCGCCCGCGCCTATATCTACGACGATCGAGCCCTTCTCGATATATTTTTCGCCGTAAATGCTGTCGATGAAGTGCTTTAGATATACTTCATTCCTATCGGTTATTGCGGTAAGATTGAATTTTTCGTTCCACTCTATCAAAAGAGAATAGTATTCTTCAAACTTTTCGATGATATCTTCGTCGGCAGGCAACGACAGTCTTTCCAGTTCGCGGCATAAAACGGATCGCATTGTTATTCCCCCTTCATCTTGAATAGGCATATCATGAGAACCGTTATATCGGCGGGAGAAACGCCTGATATTCTCGACGCCTGTCCGAGACTTCTCGGACGTATCTTATCGAGTTTTTGCCGAGCTTCGAGTCTCAATCCTTCGAGGGAAAGATAGTCGAAGTCGTCGGGAAGAAGTCTTTCTTCGAGCTTCTTGAACTCTTTTATATTGGCGTTTTGTTTGTCAAGATAACCTTTGTATTTTATGCGGGTCTCCACTTCGGCAAACGCTCTTTTGTCGAGAGAAGAGAGTTCGACGAAATACTCCGTAAGATCGCCTGCCGTTATATTCGACCTCTTGAGCATATCTTCGTAAGTAAGCCCGTTCGTCGGGATATTTTCGCCTTTTGAAGTGAAGAGCGCTCCGTATTCTTTTGGAGATATTGAACGCGAAAGTTTCGATTCGATATCTTCGATAGCATTTTTTCTTTTCAGATATCTTGAATATCTCTCCTCGGTGACTAAACCTATTCCGTAGCCTTTGGGCGTCAATCTAATGTCGGCGTTTTCCTGTCTCAAATTGAGACGGTACTCGGCGCGAGCCGTCATCATGCGGTACGGTTCGTTGGTGCCTTTGGTCACAAGATCGTCGATAAGAACGCCGATATACGCCTCGTCTCTTCCGAGCACGAACGGCTCTCTTCCTTCGAGATAAAGCGCCGCGTTGATACCCGCCATAAGACCCTGCGCCGCCGCTTCTTCATATCCGCTCGAACCGTTGACCTGTCCTGCGAAATAGAGTCCTTTTATATGCTTTGCGTTAAGGGTCGGCAATAATGATAGCGAGTCTATGCAGTCGTATTCGATCGCGTACGCGTAACGCATTATCTTAACGTTTTCCATGCCTTCGACGGAGCGGTACATGAGCAGCTGAACGTCGTGCGGCATGGACGACGACATTCCTTGAACGTACATTTCGTTAGTCAAGAGCGATTCGGGCTCTATAAACAGCTGGTGCCGCGATTTGTCGGCAAAACGCATTACTTTATCCTCTATCGACGGACAATATCTCGGACCCGTCGACTTTATAGAGCCGTTATATAAAGGAGAACGATGTATATTGTCGGTTATTATCTTATGCGTTTTTTCGTTAGTGTAGGTAAGATAACAGGGGCATTTATTCTCGATATATCCGTCGGTCATAAATGAGAACGGATATATCTTATCGTCGCCGTTTTGGACGGTCATTTTGCTAAGATCCAATGAGTTTTTATCTACTCTCGCAGGCGTTCCCGTCTTGAATCTTCTGACGGGTATATCCAATGAGAGGATGCTTTTAGTAAGATGCGTCGCTCTCTTAAAGCCCGAAGGTCCTGTATAGTCGCGCCATTCGCCGATGATAATGTCGGAATCGAGATATACTCCCGTCGCAACGATGACAGTCGGCGCGTAATATATGCTTCCGAGAGTAGTTTTGACGCCGATAACGATCCCTCCGCGCGTCAATATCTCGCTCGCTTCGCTCTGAAGGATCGTTACGTTCTTTTCGTTTTCGACAACGTTTTTCATAGAATGATGGTACGCTATCTTATCCGCCTGTCCTCGCAACGAGTGAACGGCAGGTCCTTTCCCGAGATTGAGCATACGAAGCTGCAGGGCAGTTCTGTCGGCGTTGAGTCCCATTTCTCCGCCGAGAGCGTCGATCTCGCGAACAAGATGCCCTTTTGCCGTTCCGCCTATAGACGGATTGCACGCCATAAACGCTATGGCGTCGAGCGAAAGAGTCAAAAGAAGCGTCTTATGCCCCTTTCTTGCCGTCGCAAGCGCGGCTTCTACGCCCGCGTGTCCGCCGCCTATAACTATCGTATCGAATACGTTATCTTTTGCGGAGATGTTAGAAAAATTATTTTCATTTGTTAAAACTTCTGAAAAATTCGTCATTTCGTTCTTATTTTCCTACGCAGAATCTTGCGAATACTCTGTCGATAATGTCTTCGCTTGCAGTCTTGCCGGTTATTTCGCCGAGCGCGGAGTACGCGTTCCTGAGATCTACGAGAGTACATTCTATCGGAGCGTCTTCTATCGAGTAGTTGCACGACTTTATCGAATCCAAAGCTCTCGATATTGCGTCGACGTGTCTCTCCGACGTTATGATATTGCCCGTGTTGTCGAGATGATTGTCAAGGAAAATGTCGACGATATGCTTTGTGAGCGCGTCGATACCTTCTCCCGTGAGCGCCGATATAAATATATTATCATCTTTGGATATCGAGGGGTGAATACCTTGGTCGCATTTATTGTAGACTTTGAGTAATCTTTTGTCGGAATATGTCTCAATAAGGTGTTTTTCTTCCTCGTTCATAGCTCGAGTCGAGTCGAGAAGAAGAATAACGAGGTCGGCTTGCTTTGCGACCTTAACGGCCTTTTTGACGCCGATCTCTTCGATGATATCGTCGGTTCTCTTGCGTATGCCCGCGGTGTCGATAAGGTTGAGTATTATGCCCTCGACTTCGTATTTTTCCTCGAGCGTATCTCTCGTCGTTCCTGCGATGTCCGTAACTATCGCTCTGTCGCGTTTAAGAAGAGCGTTAAGAAGAGAAGACTTGCCGATATTGGGGATACCGATGATAGCGACGTTTATGCCGTTCTTGATGTATCTTCCGAATTTTGCCGACGTGAGAAGATTTTTAAGTTCTATATGTACGTTTTTGATGACGTCCACGCCGTTTCTTTTAACGTCTTCCTCAAGCTCCTCGGGATAGTCGAGACTGGCCTCGAGCCCCGATATGAGATCGATTATCTCGTCCTGAATGGAATCTATAGTTCTCGCGATATCGCCGTTCATGAGCCTGTAACTAGCTTCGAGTCCCGCTATCGATTCCGCGTTGATCATATCGACGACGCCTTCTGCGTCCGCGAGAGTCATCTTGCCGTTCAAAAAGGCTCTTTTGGTATATTCGCCCTTCGTCGCCGGTCTCGCGCCGAAATCTACGAGCGATCGCAATACTTCGCTCGTGAGTCTCACTCCGCCGTGGCATTGAAATTCTACCATATCTTCGCCTGTATAGGAATTGGGAGCCTTGAAGTAAACGGCGACGCATTTATCGGAGATCTTCCCGTTCTTGAAAGTACCGTAATACGCTTGCTTGGGCGCGGCGTCGTTAAAATCTTTTAGCGAAGACGTTTTGAAAAGTTTTGCCGCTATGGAAAGAGCGTTGTCACCCGACATACGGACGATACTTATCGCTCCGTTTCCGAGAGGAGTCGCAATGGCTGCAATAGTAGTGGTATCTTTCATGGTAATTCCTCCTTAAAGAGAATAGCTATTTGTAAAAACGAGCGTACATATCATATACTTTTATATTAATACGAATCTTTTTGAAGTCCAAAGAGACGAAGTTTATCAACGTAGAATAATATACAAAAAAGGAGATACTATCTTTGAATATTTCGTGACATCCGTCGAGTAAACTCGTTTTTATATCTTATTATAATACTTATTATTATATAAAGTCAATTATCAATCGTCTATAGTTTCAAAACTTATTTTATAGGTATTTATTAAGTAAGCGAAACTTTTACGTTATCTATAAAGTAAAAAGAATTATCGTTATATCTATAGCGCCGCGTTTTTCAGCGCCGTATATTACTGTTATTTTCAAATTTGTTCTACGCCTTATTACTGTTTTCTAGTCGCATTATAGCAAAAGAATATTAAAAAAGCAAGGAACGTGTGATTTCCCTTGCTTTATTCCTATAAAATATACGTTTATTATTTCTTTTATCGTCATTAGGTCTATTCGATAGAGATAACGCCTAATAATAGATAATAAGGTCGCGGTTATCAGAATCTTCTGCGTTTATTGCCGAAACTTCTGGTTTTGATGCCGTTCTTCTTAAAATCGTTTTTCTTCGAGTGATCGTACATATAATTCTTAGCTTTTTCGCTGGGTGAAATCACAAGATGTCTGTTCGGATCCTCGCCGACGCTCGAAGTAACTATATATTCGTCGTCTTGAAGCGTCGTATGTATTATACGTCTCTCGAACGGGTTCATCGGCTCGAGTTCTACGGGGCGTAGAGTCTTTCTGACCTTATATGCAAGTTTTTTTGCAAGAGAGGTCAACGTAGCGACTCTTTTGTCTCTATAGTTCTCCGCGTCGATGAGAAGTCTTTTTTCAAGAGGCTTTGATTTATTCGCAACGAGGTGCGAAAGATACTGGATACTGTCGAGTACGTCGCCTCTGTATCCTATAACAGAACCGGTGTCCTTACCGCTGATGCGGATAACGTCCTGCTCTTCTCCGAGTTCGAGAGTCGTAACGCAGTCGAATCCGAGAAGACTCAAGGTGTTGTCGATGAATTCCTTTGCGGCGTCGACGCCGACGGCTTTTTTCTTAGTTATCTTTACGTGCGCTTTTTTGAACAGTCCTTTCTCACTCAAAACTTCGACTTCGACCTGTTCTTTCGTCAGACCCATCTCTTTGAGTCCTTCTTCGATCGCAAGCTCTATGCTTGACGCCTTCTTTTCGATACTTTCCATTATATATCTCCTTAACGTTCCACTTAGAGTGGGTACTTATCTATAGTGTCGGGCTACTTTCGTCAGCTTTATCTTCTGAAAGTAGTTTGAAGCATTTTCTCTTCCTCTTTTTTGTCGATTTTCTTTGCGACGATATTAAATATGAGGTTAAATACCGTCGTGAAGAGCGAACTTATGAACATATAAAGAGAGAATGCCGCGCTGTAAAAGACTGAGAAAACGCCTACCATGATCGGCATTATGAGCATCATCATTTTCTGAGTCATTTGCTGCTGTTTCTGTTGTTGTTCCGTGCCGACAGCCGCTTGCTGCGCCGCCGAGTTTTGCGTGAGTTTCGATGAGAATATACTCGTTACTATCGAAAGGATAGGCAATACGAGATAACCGTTCCATTTCCCGATATTCCAAAAACTCGACTTGTTGTACGCCGACATGACGGCACCCATCAGGTTGTTGTATTCGGTAACGTTTCCTATGACGACGGGCAGGCTCGCGCCTATCTGACCGATACTGGTTCCCGAGTATTCGTTGAACGTCGGAACTATGTTTGCCCATGAGTCAGGCATGAAAATATTGTCGATCCAAAGGAATTGATACTGATTGCCTACGATACCGTTATAAAGAGCGACTATCTGCTCGTTGGTCATGCCGGATTCGTAACCCTCGTACATCTTAAAGAGGATCATTTCGTTCTGATATCTTACCATCGCGTTAAAACCGCCGAAGACCACGAAGAAGACCACCATCGTAACTATCATCGGAAGACACGACGCGAACATCGACGACGTAACTTTTTCCTTTCTATATAATTCCGACTGCTTTACTCTAAGCATTTCGGGATTGTTAGCGTATTGACGCTGGATCTTATCCATTTGAGGTTTGAGCCTTGCCATCGACTTCGACTGCTTTCTCATAGCGAGCTTTTGCCATACGTCGAGCGGCGAAAGCGCTATCTTGAGGATCAAAGTGAAGACAATGACCGTAACGCCGTAATTGCCGATACCGTCGAAAAGAACCTTTATGAACTTTCCTATGATATTCGTAAGTTCGGGCGTCGGCATTTCCGTTAATAGCATACTAAATATATTCATAATAGCCACTTAGCACGTCCTTTTATGTTTTCTTTTACGGGGTCGAATCCCCCTATCGAGAACGGGTTGCACCGCATTATTCGATACGCGGCGAGCGTTCCGCCCTTTATTATTCCATGTTTCTCTATAGCTTGATACGCGTACGACGAACAGCTCGGTACAAAACGGCAATTATTCTGCATCAAAGGATTGAGACTTGTCTTGTAAAAGCGTATCAATGCGTGCGACAGCCTTTTTTTCTTCATACTCGCATCTCCTTGCCGTGTCTATAAGACCTGTTTTCGTCAATACATATATGAGGGATGCCCTCAATGCGTGGTAATCGGCTTCGGCGCTTGCGCTCCGCGCTACGATCACGTAATTGTGACCCTTGTCGACGTATTCGATAAGGGAACGGAAAGCTTCTTTGAGTCTGCGTTTCGTCTTATTTCTGACGACGCTCTTTCCGATTTTTTTGCTGACTGAAAAGCCCACTTTGAGAGAGAATTTCGTAGGTGCAAAAAGTAAAACCAAATGCTTGCAAGCATAGCTTTGACCTTTACGATATATGTAGTTAAAAGCGCTCGATTTGCTTAATCGGTATACTTTTTGCATCTTCGTGAATTCCTTCGGTCAATTATGCGGAAAGTCTCTTTCTGCCTTTGTCGCGTCTTCTCTTGAGAACTCTTCTTCCTGCCTGAGAAGCCATTCTCGCTCTGAAGCCGTGTACTTTACTTCTCTGTCTCTTCTTAGGTTGATAAGTCTGTTTCATCGCTATATCCTCGCTTTATAAAATTTTTCGTATTTATAAGAGTAATTCCGCGAATTGCGGAAAATACTTCTTATAGATTATATATTAATTATCTATCGCTGTCAAACGAAATCACGTCATCTTTAATAATTATAATTACTATAATTATGCTCAAAACAAAGAAATTTGACGAAAACACAATTAAAACGTGGAAAGACGCGGATAAAATATTAAAGCCATTGTTTTAGGGAATTGCTTGATAAATGTAACGTTTGAGAATATAAAAAGTCCCGTATGGTAATTGTTTTGAGAATATTTTTACAAGCAAACTAATAATATATTTGTAGCGAACGCAACTAAATTTTTAATAAAAAAACGTCGCTCAAATGCATATTGATAAATCGGCGGAACGCCGGTAAAATACATTGTAAAAAGAGTCCGTTGCTTTATTTGTCGCTATTTTAGAGTTTGATCAAACAAAGCGAAGATAGCGCAGGCATACTTGGAATAAAGAAAGAGGATTGAACGGTAATTATACGGTCTCATTGAAATATCAATAAAATGTGCGATTTAAAAAATATAGCGATTTTAAGAAAATAAGGACAAGGAAAGTCTGTAAAATAAGCAAAGAACAGCTATTGAACAGTTGTTTTGCATTTTTATTGTAAAATTCGGAAAAATTCTATAAAAACAGTTTCCTGTGGAACAAAAGCAATCGCAAATAAGAATAAAAAACTCTTAAATGGCGTCGATATTGGAATATTAAACTCTAAACAAGCAAAAGTCTATAGTAAAAGTACTGTTGTAAAAAAACGGGTCAACATCGAAAAAAATTTGCCCTATTTTAAGATGTTTCACACTTTTGTGAAACAATATGAAAATCTTACCGTTTAAGTATAAAAAACAAGGATAAAAACAGTGAAAAATATGAAAAAATTGTTATTTGTGACGATTAATAATACAAGAACAGGCTATTTTTCAATGAAAAAGCGTGTTTGTTTGCTTAAACGTAGTTAAATTTGTGCGCTTATCGTGTCGCTTGGGTGTGTAGACTAAGAGACGTTTGAAAAAGTGTTTACACTATATAAATTTTTATTTTATTGATGATGCAGGAGAAATTAACAAAAAATGCAAACAAAAATCATAAAAAAATAAATGTCACTTGAAAAATGTCGCATTTTTGTGGCATTTTTGAGCATTTTTTTGAAAAAATGCCAATAATTAGCAATATTTACATAAATCAAAAGTAAAAATGCCGAATATATTGAAGCAAATGTATGATCGAGCGTCTATTTGTTGTGATTTCGTGAAAATAAGAGGGGATGATGTGTATTATGTTTTATTATTAACCTTTTGTAATTTTATCGGATATAGCTGTAATAAAAATCAACGTTGTTTTTATTGCTTTGCCGTTTATGCGCGGTGTTGCTAAAATGAGTTTATATTGATTGCAAACGCCGGCTAGTGTGTTATATTGAAAATTATTATGAGATGATCGTCAAAAGGGAAAAGGTTTGCGGTCATTGTACGATTAAACTTTGACGAACGTCGCCACCGTTGATATTTGTGCGCTCGGTGGAACTTTTGTATTTATTTTACATTGTACTTTGCGAGAAGGTATCTATTCATTGGTTGAAACGGATTTGTATTATGTAGCATATATAAAATTATCCGCTTGCTATTTATTAACAATTATTTGAGCTCTTACATTGATTTGCTTGGTTTTACGATCATTTTTATGATGTCAGGTGAATATAATTAATAGTTATACTTGATAATATTTTGATGTGGTCGGATGGATTTGATTTTGGCAAAACAAAAACAATAACTGTTGGTTATTGACATTGTTTTGCCGGATAATTGCTTTTGTTTAGATAAAACAATTAACATAAAGAAGTTTACGGAAGAAAGAGATGATGTCGCTTAAGTCGTTTGAGTAACTACTCTGAGATAAGATAATAAAGATGTTCCAAGCGCCGTATTGTTTTATTGCGCGTAGCAGGATGTTGGGGTTTTACAAGATAAGCCTATACGCTGTTTTATTGATAGCAGAGAAAGAAGACAAGCGAGAGGCGTTTCGTATGATCAAGATCATTATTTTTTTCTAAGTAGCCGATCAGTATTGTTTCACGTGAAACATTGGTTTGATATAAGTCGTGAATAATAAAATTCTAGCCGATAACAGGTATTACAACCAAGATAGTTCATAACGATACAAAATTTGTGCAAATGAGAGATCGGTTTTATTAATTAACGGAGTTTTTATTAGTAATGTGGTTGTTTCACGTGAAACATTGAAGAAACAATGAATATATTTAATTTTCCATAGAAATGTCGTATATAAACAGTTTTAAGTGCTATATCATAGTAAAAAGTGTTTTAATTGTAAAAAGCAATTATGCGAAGCAAATGATTAAGGATAGAGTAAAATATATCGATATATAATATAAAACGCGTAAAAATGTTTGTTGATATAAAAGCATTATTGCATTTGATGCTTTTGTTGTTGAACTTATTTGATGCAGCAATACTTGGTTGCTTTTATAATATATGACGTAGTTTTAATGAAAATCATGTTAATATTAGTTGTAGATCAATAAATATAATAAATTGTTAACGAAAATGAATAATATGCGCTTAAAAAAAGATGTGATTTTGAATTAATTATAAATAGTAAATGATATTTTTTTGAATAGTTTTATTAAAAGCGATAAGAAGTACTAGCAAATGTGTGAGAACAAGAAGAAGCTAGTTGATTTAATTATCTTTTTTGCGATAATAAGATAATAGATGCTATTTTTTGGAATAATAGCAGATTTTTATGTTAAAAGCGGTAATAATCTGATGAATAATATATATATGATTAAAATAGCAATGTTGTTTAAGTAATTTGTAGACTATTATTGAGAATATGTTTTTATATTGTTTATCACTAAATTTATTTGATTTATTAATGTTTTAACTCAATATAACCATTAATTATATTAAGGTTTGTATGCTATACGAAGAAAAGTTTAATACGATAGCATTAAAAATCTTGAGAGAAACGTTACGTGAATTATTTTTCTTTTGAATTTATGATAAATATTTTATATTATTTGTAAGTTTGCTTATTTTTCTTGACATGAAGATAATTTTCATTTATAATGAGAAGCACCTTGGAGGTATAGCTCAGCTGGTTAGAGCGTTCGCTTGACATGCGAGAGGTCATAGGTTCGAGCCCTATTATCTCCACCACAAAACACCTTGACACCGACTACGTCCTGCTCAAGGTGTTTTTTATATTCCGATAAGTAGGGCAGTCCGAACATTAGTCTCCGCAAAGCTACGACGGCACCGATTAAGCAATCGGTACGCGAGCCCTATTATCTCCACCAGTCCAAACCTAAAACGAACTCCTTTTGTTGAAATTGGCTTTAGGTTTTTTCTTTTGCCGTTTTCTGTTTCACATAGTGCCGTATAATGCCGCTGTAACGCTTTTGGGTGTTCGGCGGTAATTCTATCAATCGCGCATAAACGGCGGTTTATGCCGCGAAAGCCGCTTGACGTGAGAAAGGGGCGTGTTAGGCTATTAACGCCAACGGTAAACAAAAACCCGACTGATGTCAATCGGTCGGGTTGCGCATTTCGCCCTTATTTGCCTATACACACGCCCCTGCGAGGCTCACGTCAAGCGGAACGTGGAATAAATAGCCGTTTGGTATTTGGCTTATACATACATTTCAATTTCAAATTAGTATTGCATAAGATTTGTTCTAAACGGTACTTTGAAAGACAGTTGGACCGTTTTCAAGCAAATTAAAAAGCCCCCGATTGTCATTGTCGGTACTTTGCTTTATAGGCATTGAACTGTCTTTTCATAGATAGTTTTGTTGAAAGTCATATTTTATTTTTTTAAGCTCTTGAATTTTCTTTAAAAATATACTATACTTTGAGTGTCACACAATTTAATTGTAAACAATAGTGGTATTGCAAATTAGTACTTCTCTTATATCCTGTTTACCGAATTGTGTGACAACAATGACGGGAGTGTACTGTTGGAGGGTGTTCCGCATGGGGACGCACTTTTTTGTGGAGGTATGGTATGAAAAAGAAATTTTTAATCACAATTTTATCGCTCGTTTGCGTTATAGTCTGCGTCTTCGGTCTTGCCGCTTGTGACGGTGGAAACAATAATAACGGAAACAATAATAACGGAAACAATACAGATAAATCGTTTCAGAATGCCGAGTTTGTTTCGTACCGCAAAAAAATCGTGACGATAATGAAAGACAACAGTATTTTCGTTAATGATTTGGACGCAAATCAAAATGTGAAAACACGCAATCAGAATACTGCGGTAAAAACAGCGGCAGCATCCACCGTTGCGTTTAACGACAAAACGCCTTCCGTAAGCGGTATTGCGGATATTATGGTTAAGCAGGAATATCTTGCTGATTCCGACGACTTCGATTTTACAATAAAACAGACGTTTGGAATAACGTTGGGTATGTCGCTGTGTATAGGTGATGGAATAAGCAATTATTTCAACGAAACTTCGTTTTTTGATATTGCGGTTAAACTTGCTGCCGATAAAACCTATGTGCGGGTGACGGAAGCAGGTAATGTCAGTACGATTTGGGCGTACAGTAACAACAGCGGCGTTCAATACGAAAAAATAGACGTTACTTATAACAGCGTTGATGAATATTCTTTCAAATACATATTGATAAACGATAACTATAAATTGTATTTTTACGGCAATTCGGATAAAGAACTGTTAATGCTTGAAATCGGTCAAAATTCTTCCGTATTTTATACTCCCGACGGAGAAAACTTTTATGTCGCTAATAACGCTCCAAGCACGGCAAACGCTTGCTATGATGTTTTGGGACATCAGATTTTCGATTATGAACCGACCGATTTTTCCAAAATGGAAACAGATTATAAATATACCTTTACAGCTGAACAGTTTAAGGCATTAAATGATAAATATTTCAAAGATATACAAAGCTCACTCAATCCCGATGCTCCTCGCGGCATTCAGTACGAAGATATAAACGGTAAACAAGTTGCAACTTGTTATATAGCGGAAGACAACGAAACGGAAGTAGTAATTCCTTTGGACGTAAAATATTTAAGCGATCAATTCCGCGTTGACGACAGAAAAGGCACAGTTAAGTCTATTGTAATCCCCGCTTCGATTCAAGCGTTTCTCAATCAGGACGGGGAAACTGTTACGGATTACAGACAGATACGGTTTACGCTTTTGAATTATGTTACGGATAAAGAACAGTTTTTCGATGAAATCACGGTGGAAACCGGTTCGCCTTTATTCAAGGCGGGCAAAGGACACCTGACGGTTGCGGAAAATGATTTTATTATAGCGATAGTAGACCATCCGATGGACACTCTTGACTTCAACGTTTTGGCGGCGGCGTCCTTACATAAGGACGATGGACAGATATGCAGATTATATAAAGTAAATGGAGCAAACAAGCTGACGATACCGAATAACTTTTTAGAAATGCAAGAAAAATACGGCGTGGATTTTGCGGAAGCGTTGGAAGAAACGATTTACAATACAGCTCCCGATGAAATTAATGCGCTTTATACCGCAAACACCAGTTTGCCGCCATTAAAACTACGTTTGAATAAAGATGTAATTATAAACACCTTTTGCGGCAACGGTAATATACAGGATAACGGCGAATCTCTTGGAATATCCTTTAAACTTATAAATTCGTCTGCTGAAAAGCGCAACGTTATTTTGAATGTGGATGAAAAACTGTACGGCGCATATATCGAAATCGGTCCTATTCAACCCGAAAATATAAAAGACGATAACGATCCGTCTACTTGGACTCAGCCCGCCTACGTATCCGACGACACGATTTTTACCGCCGTCAATATGCCGATTCCCGAAGACTTGTATTCATTCTTATACGTAAATCCGCAAAGCGAATACAAACGCATTGTTCGCGACGAAAAAAATTCAGTTGTTAATTTTATGCCGAGTACGCAAGGCAATAAATTTGATAATCTCCAAGTGAATAACACATACGGCGATGATAGAGCTACCGTAACAATCAAAGAAGACGCTCCGGAAAATACTGTAATAAACATTCCCGAAAACTTTTACGAATTTACCGTTATTGACGTCCTTATCCCCGAGAACGCAGTACGAACCAAATCTATTAAAATAATTGTATCCTCAAATATCATTATAAAATTTGAAAACGATGCCGCTCAATTCAGCAACCCGAAATTTGTGTTGAAATACAACGGTACTTTTGAGGAATTAAAAGGATGTTTCAGTAATTACTACTTTTACGAAAACTGTGACGTTCAATTTACTGCCGAATGTTCAGACAAAACGGAAATTATAAAAATAGGTTGGAAGTACAGCGACGATAACGAGGAAAACTATCCTTACAGCGCGTCTGTCAAATACAACGGAGAAACGAGAACTATAAAATTTAAAGATTTCGGCGCTTTCAGCATTAACCTTTTAGAGTATTGGACATTGCAAGATGGTTACGCTTATTATTTTTTTGATAAAGACGGCAATCTGCGCGATATAGAGTATAATAGCGAAGAAAATACGGCGTACGTCAACGTGTACGTTAACGCCGAAGGAACTAACGAATTCAAATTGTACTGTTACCCTATCGGCTTACGGGTATACGATTTGAAAGGCGATAATTATTCCTTAAAAGTTACGGCGTTGTTTTCAATGAAAGAATACCGGCTTAAAATTACCGAAGGTACGGTTGAGGCGTATCCCGTGTTTATCGAAAAGTTCGAAGAAGATAAAGACACGCGTCCCGAAATGGATGATTGGGAAAAATTTAACCGTTTGCAGGGGATAAATTGCGGGTTGTTTAGCGAATTCGATCTACCGCTGCAAACCGACGGCGACAACACGTCGATACGCGTAAAATTTACTGTAAACGACAGCGGCAAAATAGAGTTTGTCATTTGCGAAAAAATTTCTTTTAGCGTTACTGTTACGCTTTACGACGGCAGTAAACTCAATTATGATTTGAAGTTAAACAGCAGAATACCGTTCGATGCGCAAACTTGGAAAATTGAGGACGGTTATGCATATTATATAGTTTCGCACGGAAACGACGGCGACAGGTCCTATCCCTTGCAAATTGAAAACGGAACGCTGTATAGTCATAGTGAAAATATAGAATTAAAACGCATTGCATTGAATGAAAATATTCCCGTTTCACTTTCTGGTGACAATTATAACGTTATGGGTTCTCTCTCTTTAAAAGACGGCGAAAGCGAATACGCCTATATTCTCGCTTGGGATATAAGCGGCACTATAGACGGCAACGAATTTATATACAAAAATGAAACAGCGACTTTTTGGAATGTAATTTCCGGTTATATACGACTTGCTGACGTTAGCAACGATTATTCGACTCAGAGTTGGAGCGAAATGCTTACGTGGACTTTGAAAACCGAGGTTGATAAAAACGGCGTTTTGTCAGTTACGGGATTGGAGTACGAACAGTACTTTTCTTTCAGCACGAGCGAAAATGATATATGGCGCGTTTCGATAGAAAACGGCAAAGCAACAGTAGATTATTATACCGTAACAGATGATTATGGAATGCCGAGCAACGATTACGATGAAGTTCATGACAAAAGAGAAGTTGAAATACGCGACTTTACGGAAGCCGACCTCGCAAAAGCATTGAGCATTTCTCGGGAGATAACGGACAATGACGGCAATATCTTTACGGAAACGCTGTATGTTTACTTGCAAGTTACGCTAAATCCCGATGACCGTACTGTTTCGTTCGAATATGTGAGTTGCAAAAAAGAAGTTACTACCAAATAGTCCTATTTTTAAGCATAACTGCAATTATCCCATCATAAAAAAGTCGCACTATAAAATGTCGTAGTCCTCCCGCGCGAATTTTGAAATTTTATCTAAATTTTGAAATTCCAAACGTGAGGACTTTTTTATGTCAAAAATCAAATAACACGTTCGCGGACGAACAAGCCGCGAGGGGTTGCCCCTTGCAACTTGTTCGTTTGCCGTATAACGGGTAGTTCGACAACGGCAATTCCGCCACGCAATAAAACTCCCGCCCATTTATCTTGTATATTACGGTGTTCGTTTTGTCACTTTCAGTTCCACCGCAAACCACCTTGATACCGACTAACGTCCTGTTCAAGGTGTTTTTTATATTATGACAAGTAGGGCCGGTTGAACGGCAGTCTCCGCAAAACTAGGACGATGTAATTAAAAAATTTACAAAGCAATATAAAAAATGATATAATAATAAATATCGAATTTTCGATAACGTTACGCAAAAAGTATTTATTTTAGCGTATAAGGATAGAAGGTTTAAGTATATCGATCAAATTTCATGATAATTATTTTTATGTTCGGGAGAAGAAATGTATGGAGATCATTTTAGAAAGAGCTCGGGAGAAAGACGCGGAGCGAATATACGAAATGCAGAAACAAGCGTTTTCTGAGCTTCTTTTGAAATACCGCGACTACGATACGTCTCCCGCGGGAGAGCCGCTTTCGAGGACCGTCGAAAGGTTGAGAGAGAATAATACGTATTTTTATTTCATCTTGTCAGACGGCGAAACAGTTGGAGCGATAAGAATCGTAGACGATAAAGATGAACATAAACCAAAGAGAATATCTCCGCTCTTCGTATTGCCGAGATTCAGGAGAAGGGGTATCGCGGCTTTAGCTATAGCCGAGGTCGAAAAGATACACGGCAGCTCTAATTGGATGCTCGAGACGATCCTTGAGGAAGAAGGCAACTGCCGTCTGTATGAAAAGGCGGGATACGCGCAGTCGGGAGAAAAGAGGAGAATAAACGATAAAATGACGCTTGTCATCTATCGAAAATAAGAAAAGAGTTTTCATTGCGAATAAAAAGTCAGGAACGATTTCAAAAAAGGCGATCAGTCGATCTGAAATTTTGTTCCCAAAGATATCTAAGACGCGTAGGTATACATTAAAAAGATATTATTATTTATGAGAGTTGACAAAAATATATAACGTATATATAATAAGAATCAAAAGAAGTAACGCATATTTTGCGGCGCGAATAATTATTGGGCGCGACATTACTTAGCGCGCCGAAGGAAGATATATTATGAAGGTTATATACAACGACGGTACCGTTAAAGAGTGTCAAAAGGAAGAAGAACTGCACGTAATGCGTCACAGCGCGGCGCATATTATGGCGGAGGCCATTAAGAGACTTTTTCCCGACGCTAAGTTTGCGTACGGACCTGCGACGGACAAAGGATTCTATTATGACGTCGACCTCGGGGAGAAGAAGCTCTCGGACGCCGATCTTATGAATATCGAAAGCGAGATGAAAAAGATAGTCAAGGAAAATCAGCCGATCAAGCCCTTTACTCTCACGAGAGAAGAGGCCGTTAAGTATATGAGCGACGAGGGCGAGACATATAAGGTGGAGCATATAGGCGATTTGCCCGAGGACGCAGTTATCAGCTTCTACAGACAGGGCGAATACACCGATATGTGCGTCGGACCGCATATGACGTACACGAAGGGACTCAAGGCGTTCAAGATTGTCGGACAGTCGGGCGCGTATTGGAAGAATGATAAGAATAATAAAATGCTTACGCGTATAAAGGGAATAGCTTTCCCGTCTCAGCAGGAGCTGGATAACTATCTCACCATGCTCGAAGAGGCAGAGAAGAGAGACCATAGAAAGATAGGCAAGGAAATGGGTCTCTTTATGATGTGCGACGAGGCGCCGGGTTTCCCGTTCTTCCTGCCTAAGGGTATGGCGCTCAAGAACGCTCTCATCGACTACTGGAGGGAGATCCATACGAGAGAGCATTATGTCGAGGTCAGCACTCCTATGATAATGAATAGGAGACTCTGGGAGACGAGCGGACACTGGGATCACTATAAGGATAATATGTATTCAACCGTTATCGACGAGGAGACGTTCTGCGTCAAGCCAATGAACTGTCCCGGCGGCGTAATGGTATATAGGAGCGAACCGCACAGCTACAGAGAACTGCCTATGCGAGTCGGCGAACTGGGACTCGTGCATCGTCACGAACTCAAAGGCGCTTTGCACGGACTGTTCAGAGTACGCTGTTTCACGCAGGACGACGCGCATATATTCATGAGGAGGGAGCAGATAACCGACGAGATAACTAACGTCGTTCATCTAATTGACGAGGTATATACTAAGTTTGGTTTCAAGTATTCGATAGAGCTTTCGACGCGTCCCGACAACAGTATGGGTAGCGACGAGGACTGGGAAGCGGCTACCGACGGTCTCAAGAGCGCTCTTGAAAAGCTGGGTATGCCGTACACTGTCAACGAAGGCGACGGCGCTTTTTACGGACCGAAGATAGACTTCCACCTCGAGGACTCGCTTGGACGTACGTGGCAGTGCGGAACTATTCAGCTCGACTTCCAGATGCCGCTCAATTTCAAGCTCGAGTACGTTGACGAAAAGGGCGAAAGACAGCGTCCTATAATGATACACAGAGTTTGTTTCGGCTCGATAGAGAGGTTTATCGGAATATTGACCGAGCATTTCGTGGGCAAATTCCCCGTATGGCTCGCTCCGACGCAGGTCAAGGTATTGCTAGTCTCCGAGAAGAGCGCGGAATACGGACAGCAGGTGTATGAAAGTCTCAGAGACGCGAAGGTACGCGTCGAACTCGATAATCGTAACGAAAAGGTCGGTTATCTGATAAGGGAAGCGCAGACCGTCGAACGCGTGCCGTATATGGTCATAATCGGGCAAAAAGAGGTAGAGGACGGAACCGTTTCCGTGCGTTACCGCGACACGTCTAAGACCGAGACGATGACTCTCGAGGATTTCCTTAATAAGATAAAGACGGAAATAAAAGATAGAGTATAACTCCGACGTAACGGTAATATAGTTATGAATGAACTAGAAATATATAGTATATGTATGTTAAATTTTATAAAAGCGTTGTCGCAAAAACGGTAACGCTTTTCTTTCTCATAGCGTCAAGATAGCTTCTATAATATTGATTAATAAATATAGAAAAATTTTTATATTAATTATATACTGTCCTCAAAATGCAACGTATTAAAATCGTTTTATTACCAAAATTATGAAATAGAAGATAAATACATCTCTTGTGACAAGAGATGTATTTTCATATATTACTATATATTATCATATTAAATATTTTATTCGAGAAAGTCAATAGTTTTTGCAGTTTTTTTAGCTTTTATACATTAAAACACGAATTTCATATCTTGATTTACCCAAAAATATTCAAAAAATACATCTCTTGTCACAGGAGATGTATTCGCAAAAATGACAAATACGGCAATTTCAAAGGTGAATTTTGGTTTACCTTCATTTTGTTTCTTCAAAAGAGATTGAGAAGGAACATATTCGTACGAAAGTGAAATACTAAAGGAGCGCAGTAAAACTATGAATAATAGGGTAAGGAGTAGGGTCAACAATTTAATAGTTGTTATGACGGTAATTGTATTCGCGTTGTCGCTCATTGCGACGGCGTTCTTTGCCTTTCCTGAGGACGTGTCGGCTCTTGCCGATCCGAGCTCTGCGACACTGATAGGCGGAGGCGCTGAGCTGTACGATAGAGATAGCGGAGAGTTTAACGGCAACGTTAAGTATGATCTAATTGAGAAACTATTCGGAGACGAAGACCCCGTTGAGTATATCAAGACAAATGGAACTACAGACTGGGAGACATACGGAAAGAATTCTCCTTCGGCGCTCGCAGGCGAGCAGTATTATGTGGTTCCCGCGTCCACTATCAATAGTGGGATAGCGGATGAGGCAAAGAGGGATAACGGTTTCGTGATAACCCTCGGCGGACTCGAGTGGATGGTCGCATCTTTGACGCTTGCCGATACGGAAGCGAGGAATGATAACGTCATTGTAACGTTATTTTTGGCGAACAATCAAGGAACGTCGCAGTATTATTCAGATAATGCTGAAATTAAGGGAAATAACTCATATAGCAGAAGTATCATAAGGAATAACGTATTATTAGATAAGGATAATGCTACTTGGAATATGTTCTCTCAGGGCGGAGCGGACAGTTTCGCAGAGAAGTATCTCGTACAGCCTAAGAATATCAAGTATCAGCAGACCGAGACGATCGTTGGACGTCAAGATGATTTTCGCAACTGTCCAAACGACGCGCTCAGCGACTTGTCTAGCGGTTGGCATAGTCATCTTGAATCTGATCCGTACAAGCCGGATGATGAATTTGACGGACACAGGTACGACGAATGGGGCAACGACTATATATGGCTTCCTTCAATAACCGAGACGGGCGCAAGCGACATTGCGGCTACTTCATCCATATGGAATCTTAGCAATGCTCAACGCGGACATAATTCTTCCGGAGCGAATTACTCTTGGCTGCGGTCTGGCTATTATTATTATCGCTGCAATGCGTTATATCTGCAGGCTTCGGGTGCTTATTTTGGCAACTATGTACGTAGTACATACGGCGTCCGCCCCGCGATTCATTTGAATTTAAGCGCTATAGGATTAAATTTCTCAATTAATAATCCCGAGGACGTAACTACGACTTACAACGGCGAATCGCAGACACTTAGATCGCTGACTGCGACAGATGCTAAAGCCGTTGGCTGGTATAATAAAAATTGGTATGAGCATACGAACGAATATATCAAGGTAACGTATCCCGAATTAGGTACTATTAATGCGGGAGAATACTGGGTAAAGGTGGAACTTCAGCAGAATTGGTTCGACGACGTAAGGGCTGAAGTCGAGGCGGAAGCTATCGAAAATAGTCTAACGGAAGAAGAAAAAGAGGCTTTATACGAGTCTCGAAAGCCGAAGTTCAAGGGCGATCCAAACACGGGAGATACCGAGCACGTAGAGTCAGCTACCGTCAGATGGTTCAAGATGACGATCAAGCCTAAAGAGGTTACTCTCAGTAAGCCGTCGTATAATGCAAGCACGGGAGTATTCACTCCTGCGGCGTTTGTAAGCGAGAGCGAAATTTACGCGGATAGACCCGTGATAGCGACGAGATTCACGGGTACTGCGGCTAACGGTACGAAGTTCGATCAGATAGACGTAGTACCGAATAGACGAGGTACGTATACAGCGAAGGCAATATTCGTGAAGTCTGAGAGTGACAAGACGGAATACTACGGCAACTACGTCATAAAGGACGCGGATAATATGACGTGTACGGTGACTATCAACAGAGGACGTCTCCCTATAGTAGGCGTCGCCGAAAGTAGCAAGCCGTACGTAGGCAAAGAACAGAGTTTCGCTTTGTCGAGTTATTCGTCCGACTGGGCTAACTATGCGGAATTGACGTTGCCCGACGGCGTAACGTTAAGCGGTAACGATACGGACGGTTGGAGTCTTTCGGCGCGAGAGGCGGGAAGTTATGACATTATTGCCAATATCAAGTCTAGCGAACGGACCGACTGGTGTTGGAATACAGGCGACTTCAGCAAGGAAGATCTTACGTCAAAGACCTTCACGATAACGGTAACGAGAAAGACGCTCATAGTAGATTTCACGTCAACGAGCGGCGGTTTTCTCCTGCAGGCAGGCTCCGACGTGAAGTTCGGAGCGGAGGGAAATAACGTGATAGACGGCGACGACGTGAAGCTCACGCTCGAGTACGTGAATTCGGCAAATGCAGGCGTAAGGATACCCGTCACGGGCGACAAGCTCGACGCTTCGGCGTTCAGTCCGTCCACATATTATCTCATAGCTACGCTGAAGGACGACGCGGCTAAGGACAACAAGAACTATTCGCTCGAAGGCGGCGAGGCTCGTCAAGAGTTCACCGTCAGCGCTAAGAACGTAGTCATAGACAGCGTGAACTGGCAGTATTCGCAGAATAACGGAG
>Ga0209064_1000666_pt1 | contig 72739 bp, 62 predicted proteins | sample Inofromicrocosms_FD_187498 | JGI IMG/M metagenome (GOLD analysis project Ga0209064, IMG submission 187498) | Mouse cecum microbial communities from Vienna, Austria - Inoculum for glucosamine and mucus D2O microcosms (SPAdes) (version 2) | ecosystem: Host-associated > Mammals > Digestive system >...
TTTCAATGTCCTTCGCTTTCTCGGTTGCCCTGTCGGTCATCCCCGAAAGCGAGTGCAAAGTTACACCACCTTTTCCATTCTACCAAATTTTTGGTTCACTATTTTTTTATATGTTCTTAAACATACTTCCACCAAAACTCTATAAACCAAACTATTAAACCCCATTTTTTATTTGCAGCTTTAACACTGTTTAACATTAACCGCGGCAGAAATAAAGACATACACCAGCAAAATAAAACAAATTGCGCCCCGACTCCATACGGCATTTGGCGAGGTCAACAAAGTAAAATACCAGTAAGAGTACGATAAAAAAGTTCCCTGCCTTGCCTACGAACCGAATAAAAATCATGATTGCATACGGAACAGGCCACAGGCAATGAAATATTCTCAGCACATACACCTACCAAAACAAGCTGCATCAATACGGTCTGCGCCAAATCCACATGTGGCCGAATAAATCTATCACGCAAAACAACCGCATCAGGGAATTGGCACGCAACCTCTTCCCCCACCTCAAAACACTCGACAGATATACATGGACCCATTGCCGCCATAATTCTACTAGGACAAGCGCCAAGTTCCATCATTTTAACAACTGCCATTCCGGCTATATTCCCAACAGTTCCCCTCCAACCACTATGAACCGCCGCAGAAATCCCCGAAACCGGATCCACCATTAACAGCGGCACACAATCAGCCGTATTAACACAAATTACCCGACCCTGACCGGAGCAGACCACTGCATCCACGCCGTCAAGGTCGGGAATAATCTCATCTTTTATTACAGCTACATTCGTAGAATGAGTCTGACGAGGTATTATAATATTGTTCGGATCACAGTCAAATGTTTTTGCCAACTCCTTTATATCGCATGCGACCTGATCTCTTGGAGCGCCGGCATATTGATAAGCATTGAATCCTACATGAGTTGTAAACGCCACAACTCCGGCGACATCTTTTAGAAGCGGACTAAAATTCATAGTCCACACATGCACGCGCAGCCTTATGCGGACCTACTATAGACGCCGCTGCCACATGAGCCGGATGTTTGGCATATACATCAACATCCGCCATAGACGGCACCACAGCTGTGAGTACAAGATCCCACTCTTCGGCAGGATTCTCGTTAATACCCACCTCCATGGACTCAAGAACAGATATCTGCTCAGGAAGCGCCATCAACGCATCACGAAACCTCACCGCCACATCATGGCGCTGCTGCGGAGTCCCATTCAGTTTAAATGCTACAATATGCTTTACCATAACATTATTATTGTCCGAGATACGTTTTGAGCAAACGGGATTTCTGACCTTTGAGCCTGCGTATTGCCTTTTCCTTGATCTGGCGAACGCGCTCTCTTGTCAAGTCAAATTTTGTACCGATTTCCTCCAGGGTCATTTCCTGGCATCCGATACCAAAAAACATTTTCAATATCTCACGCTCTCTGTCGTGCAACTGATGCAACGCACGGTCCACCTCCTTGGAAAGCGAATCCTGAGTCAATCCAGCATCAGCCATTGGCGAATCATCATTTGTCAACACGTCAAGCAGGCTGTTGTCTTCTCCCTCCACAAAAGGAGCGTCCACAGAAATATGACGGCCTGACACTTTCAAAGTGTCTGCAATCTTTTCAACAGGCACATCCAATTGTTCCGCCAATTCTTCAGCAGAAGGACGACGCTCGTTTTCCTGTTCAAACTTGCTCAACGCTTTGCTTATTTTATTCAGCGATCCGACCTGATTGAGCGGCAACCGCACAATTCTGCTCTGCTCAGCCAACGCCTGCAGAATAGACTGGCGAATCCACCATACGGCATAGCTTATGAACTTAAATCCTCGGGTCTCATCAAACTTCTGAGCAGCCTTTATCAAACCGAGGTTTCCTTCATTTATAAGATCAGGCAGGCTCAGACCTTGATTCTGATATTGCTTTGCCACAGAGACAACAAAACGAAGATTGGCTCGTGTAAGTTTTTCAAGCGCAACCTTGTCGCCTTGCCTGATACGCTGTGCCAGTTCCACTTCCTCTTCTACAGTAATAAGATCCTCACGACCTATTTCCTGAAGATATTTATCTAACGAAGCGCTTTCGCGATTAGTAATTGATTTAGTGATCTTTAATTGTCTCATATCCTGATTAGCGAGAATAAAAAGCTCACAAAGTTACAAATTTCCTGTGAATATAACAAGACAATCTTCTTCGTTTGCCCTGATTTAACAATAAATAATGATTCCCGAACAACATCTGATACCATGCTGTCCGGGAATTTCAAGGAGTATTCCCGTAGGGAGTCGAACCCTAATCGTCGGAACCGGAATCCGATATTCTATCCATTGAACTACGGGAACATTTAAATCAACGCACAAAATTACTGATTATTTTGGAATCATGCAATACCCTATTGACCTTTTGCATCCGAAAGGCCAAATATCCGGATCCATTCATCAGCTACTTTGCCTACATCAAACCGTTTTACAAAATCCGGATACAAAGCCGTATGCCTATGCCGCATATCTTCGTTATCCATCAATTCGGCAAGCCTTAACGCATACTCTTCTTCATCGAAAGGCTTCACAAGCACTCCACGACCATCTTCCAGCAATTCATGTACACCTGCACTACAGTCAAATGCCATGGGCACAACGCCTGACGCCATAGCTTCCACCAATACCATGCCCCACCCCTCAAACGCCGAAGTCAGACAAAATATAGATGCCGTGGCATAATGTTCACGAGGATCCGCCGAATATCCGCAAAACCTCACATTCTTCAAGCCTAATTCATCAGCCAGGTCTCGTAGCGAATCCTCTTCAGGCCCGATTCCCACAAGTTTAAGCACCCATTCAGGATGCAGATCTTCCACTCGCTTCCAAATTCTGACCAAACGGTCTACCCTTTTGTCTACATAAGAAAAACGGCCGACATACAACACTTCTTTTTCCTTTGGCACACAACGTTCTTCGGCATAAACTCCAAGATCTATAGGATTATACACTGGCATGACTTTGAAATCGTCTCCATCACCATCATAATGAAGTATGCCAGACATAATCCGACGATAGCTGTCACACAACACCACAATGCCATCAACTTCAGAATAAACGCGACGATAGACACGCTTATACCTGCGGGAATAACGCCCTAACCAATTTTCCTTAAATGTCTTTAGCGCATACCATTTCGCTAATTTCACACCCGATCCTGATTTCTTGGCAAGATAACGTCCGAACTCCAATTTCGACTTAACCTCCCACAACGGCTGACTGTGCAAATGTAATATCAGACGCACTCCCGATGGAATAAGGCTGCGCAACAACGGCACACATGGCACAGGCTCGATTGCCATGACAAGAGTATCGATCGACTTACGCCGCACAGCATCAGCTACGATTCTGGTAGTCTCTTCTCCATGATATTCACATTCATCACCATTTCCAAGCTCTACGACATCATATCCGATAGCAGTGGCTCTGGCTCTTGTCTGATCCGTAAATCGGAAAGCCAGAAGAACAATCTTGCATACTCCGCGTCGTAATAATGCTGCCGATATCATGTCCGTGACCCGCTCTGTCCCTCCATGCAGATAGTCACACATAACAAAACCAATCGTTCTCATAACAAATTAAATATCAAGAATCCTCATCCAGTTTTTTGCAACCTCAGATACACTGAAGCGTTCCACATATTCCGGATATAACGCACGATATCTTGCCCTGTCATCCTCCGATTCCATCAGAGCAGAAAGTTGTCGCGCGTATTCTTCCTCGTCAAAAGGCCTGACAAGCACACCTCTGCCACTACCAAGAAGCTCGCGCACTCCCAAACTACAATCAAATGCCATAGGTACAACTCCAGAAGCCATGGCCTCGGCCAGCACCATGCCCCACCCTTCATGACTCGATGTCAGACAAAGTATTGACGCAGTAGCATAATGAACCTCCGGATTTTCAGAATAACCACAAAATTCTATATGCTCCAGGCCCATATCCAGTGCCATGCTTTTAAGTGAGCTATATTCATTGCCGTCTCCGACTATTTTCAATCTCCAGTCGGGATATTGCTTTTCCACTCTACCCCATATCCGGATCAGCCTATCCACACGCTTATCATCATAAGACAAACGTCCGACATAGACAACTTCCTTACGTTTAACGGTTGCAGCCGCGACCTTAAATTCAGTCAAATCCATTGGATTATAGGCTGAACGCACCTTAAATTCTTCAGATTCTACTGGAATATTCAATATTTTCGACAACTCTTCACAATACGAATCACAAAGCACCAGCATTCGGTCAACGCTGTCATAAACATGACGGTACATCTTTACATACCGCTTTGTATATACTTGAAAAAAACGTTCTTTACTTCCTTTCAGCAATGACCATTTCCAATATGCCCACCGTGATTTCTTTCGGGCCATCATACGCCCAAAGTCAATCTTAGCCGTCACTTCCCATAATGGCATTCCATGAATATGATACATCAGCGTCAATGATCTCCCAACCGTCTCACGCATCTCATCAAGATACCCTAAAGCATTCACGGCCATGACCAGAACATCTATGTTTTTCTGTCTTAATATCTTCGCCACATTCAATGAGGTTTGCCGGCTTGTAATTCTCTGATCCGGAGCGATCTCAAGCGGAACAAAATCATAGCCCACAGCTTCTGCCCTCATTCTGGACATCTGGTCATAATGCGGACTTATCAAGACAACCTTACACGCATTGCGCCTGACCAATTCGGCTGTTACAGTGTCCGTCACACGTTCCACCCCTCCGAAATAATAGAAAGGGATAAAAAAAGCTATTGTTTTCATTTCAATGCCGTCAAAATAATATGCCATTCACCAGCAATGGTCTCAGGTGAAAATTGAGTTAACAGATCATTGACACTGCTGCCATTCTCGATTTCCGGATAATGGCCCATCAACTCTACAAGTTTCCGCTCATACTCTCCCTCATCAAAAGGAGCGACTTTAATTCCTCCGACCAAATCCAAAAGCTGACTTGTGCCGGCACTGCACTCAAACGCTATAGGAACAACTCCGGCTGACGCACTCTCGGCCAACACCATTCCCCAGCCTTCAAACGATGAGGTGAGACACAATATGGATGCCGTAGAATAATGCTCACGCGGATCAGCTGAATATCCTACAAATTTCACATTATTCAGGCCAAGTTTTGAAGCCAACTGACACAATTTGTTTTTTTCAGGTCCTTCTCCAACTATTTTCAGCACCCAATCAGGATGCAACGATTCGATTGACGACCAAATTCTTATAAGCCTGTCAACACGTTTATCGGCATAACTCAACCGACCGACATATAGAACCTCTTTTTCCTTTCGTACAGACCTATATGGCAAATAATAACCGACATCAACAGGATTATAAACCGCATATACCTTAGAATTACATCTATCAGCACCTACGATCAGCTCAACATCCCTCTTATACTGTCCGCACAATGTCACAAACGCATCAACTTTCGAATAAATCTCCACATAGCGTCTCCGATAGCGACGCGTATATGTGCCCAACAGCGATTCTCTCAAATTCTTAACAAGTCCCTGCTGTCTCTTATTTTCCACCTGCCACATCGGCACACTGTGCAATATGTATATCAACTTACATTCCGGCAATTCTCTACGCACAGCATCCAGCAAACCATCCGGAGGATCAACAGGCATAATCAAAACATCGACCGCCTTATCACGCAACAGTCCTATCAAAGCCGACATACCCGACGGGTACTTCAATTTCGCTCCGTCAGGCAAACGCTCATAATGGATTTTATCGGTATGCCGGACCTCTCCGAACTGCGCTGCAATGATCCAAACCTCATTATCACGGTAACATTCAGTGAGACCACATGCTAAATCAGCAGTGACTTTTTCTCCTCCGCCAAATGGAAACCGATCGTGTAGAAATGCTATACGCATGGCACCTCCATCAAGGTATATCTATAAGTTTATGCGTCTGAAGAGAAAGCGTCCACCACGGATGACTCTTAATATATTCTATCGTTTCAGTTATATTGGAGCCAGATAAAGGCTGCAAGGAGCACACCGCAGCCTTTGGCAGTGACTGGCGCAGGGATTCTACGTCTTGTGCCTGATAAACGATCTTCAGCTCATCAATGCGGTCTATTCCGTACGGGGGATCTTTCGGCGAACATGTGATCCAATCGACATTAACCGGAAGTGGCAATGATCCGTTGGTCTCCACATGAACTCTCCTCCCTATGCCATGAAGCATATCTACAAGCTCCGATGTGAGCTGCAAAGCCGGTTCTCCACCAGTGATAACCACAATGTCACACGGATATTTGCTTACGGCATCCACAATTTCCTGTGCAGACATCTCGTCTCCGTCCAAATGGTCCGTATCACAAAACGGACACCGACGATTGCACCCGCTAAAGCGGACAAACACCGCAGGCGAGCCTGTAAACCGGCCCTCCCCCTGCAATGAATAAAATATCTCGTTGATCCGCATCAGTCTTTTATATAAGAAGCAACATTACCTTCACTCTCCTGCACATCCACACGAAAGCATGACGGCACAAGCTCACATATCCAGCAGGCTATGTTTTCAGCCGTAGGATTAAACGGCAACGCTTCATTAAGGTCGGCATGGTCCAGTCTGGCCGTGACCATCTCCTTTATAGCAGTGAAATCTTCTACCATCCCGTTGGAATTCAACTCCCGCGACTGGCAATGCACAGTGATGATCCAGTTATGTCCGTGCACATTTGTGCATTTACTCGGATAATCCAGTTCAAGATGATGGCAAGCAGATATTTCTATTCTTTTGGTAACGATATACATAAGTCTGGAAGAGGATTTTGAGGTGTTAAGCCGAGCGACACGGCTATAGGAAGAATAAAATTAAACGCGGCCTCACGTTCATTGGGAATCGTGCCGTCGAGAATCGCATCTTTCACCGCGTCTTTAAGAATCCGTATCGGTTGCGAGGGCGGTATCTGAAACACATACATTATGTCATCTCCCGTCACAGGAGGCTGGAAGTTACGCACACGGTCTTTTTCCTCCAGTTCCACAAGTTTGCGGCGCACTATGGCAAAATTATTCAGACACGACCGCATCTTTTCCGGACGCCCGGTGGTAATATCCGCTTCACACAACGTCATCAGTGCATCAACATCATCTCCGGCATCAAAGAGCAGACGGCGCACGGCGCTGTCCGTGACGATTTCCTCAGACAGAATAATCGGACGCATGTGCAGCTCCACCATTTTCTGTACGAACTTCATAGGTTCTCCCAACGGCAGCCGTAGGTTTCTAAACAATCTCGGCACCATCTTCGATCCGATAAAACTGTGATTATGGAACGTCCAGCCGAGTTTGTCATCCCAGCGTTTCGTCTGGGGCTTACCTATGTCATGAAGCAAGGCCGACCAACGCAGCCACACATCATCAGAGACTTCAGCCACATTGTCAAGCACTTTAAGCGTATGGTCGAAATTATTTTTATGTGCACGCCCCCTCACCGCATCGACCTTTACCATCTCCTCCAGTTCCGGCAAAATATAATGCAGCAATCCGGAGTCCAGAAGCAGACGCCAGCCAATCGAGGGCTTCGGCGAACGCATTATCTTCATCAACTCATCGGCTATCCGCTCACGTGATATTATTTCAAGACGCGCTGAATTGCGGCAAATGGAATCAAAAGTAACGGCATCAATCTTAAAACGCAACTGTGTCGCAAAACGCACTGCCCTCATCATCCTCAATGGATCGTCGGAAAACGTCACATCCGGATCCAGCGGAGTGCGCAACACCTGTTTTTCCATATCAAGCAGTCCGCCGAATTTATCGACTATACCGCCGAAACCGTCGGGATTTACCCTCATGGCAAGCGCATTGACCGTAAAATCACGGCGTGATAGATCATCGTCCAGAGTTCCGTCCTCAACCACGGGCTTACGCGAATCATGCGAATAGCTCTCGCGACGCGCGCCGACAAATTCAAGCTCGACATCATGCCATTTGACCTGTGCCGTACCAAAATTTCTGAATACCGCCAGATGCGCACCCTTGCCAAGCATCCGGGCCACTGCCGACGCTAGATCTATACCGGATCCCACCGTCACAAAATCAATATCTTTGCTGTGGCGCTTCAGAAAGCAATCACGCACATAACCACCGACCGCATAGCAGTCAAGCCCCAGCTCCGATGCCACAGCCCCTACTCTTTGCAGAATCGCTATATCCTTTTCCGGAATCATATCAGAGAGATAATTTCTTCAGGGGCGTTAGTAATACAACGCAGGCCGGACTTGCACGCCACATACGTATTCTCAATGCCGACAGCACCGGTTCCCGGAATCACAAATTTCGGCTCTATAGCAATAACGTTGCCTTCTTCTATCACACTTCGGCTTCGCGGAGCCAGAACAGGAAGTTCATTCACTTGTATGCCGACTCCGTGTCCCACAAAACCTGCATGATAGCGATGTCCCATGAAATACTCCGACAGTCCTGCATTTTCGGCAATGCCATAAGCCTTTTCATATAACAGTCTGGTCTCCGTGCCTGGCACAGCCATATCGGCCAGCGCACGACATATCTCTATCGAACACTGATGGGCCTTGACAGCAATAGACTCCAATTTACCACATGAATAAACACGTGTCATGTCCGTCATATAACCGTTGAAGTTGCCGTTCATGTCCACCATCACGGTCTTTCCGGCCCGGATCTGCTCGCCACACGCCCCAACGGGAATTGACGGGTGCATACCGGCACCTCCCATTGCAAAATCGTATGGCGAAGGTGCATCGGCGTTATCTCCTGTAAGCACATTACCCATATACAGCTCCATTGACGGACCGTTGACTCTGAACAGCCCCAGACAGCCGTGCAGACGACTCAGACGTTCTATCTCGATCTGTAACTCCACATCGGTCATTCCCTCATTGAAGAGACCGGGAATATGTCTGTAGATCTCGGCATGTTTCAATCCGTCGGATTCCATGCAGGCAATCTCTTCCGCCGTTTTGACCGAACGGGCAGCCATCATACGCACACTCACATCAACCACCTCACTGGCTCCAACTGCTGCTTTCAGACGCATCGCATCGTTGTATGCCAACGACCCGAGTTCAAGCCCGATAACATCCGTTGGGGGAATATAAGCGGCAATATCCTCCGGTTTCCTTATATATATCACGTCGTCACCTTCAAGCATCGACGGCCGTTTCACGAAAAAACGAATTCCGCCGTTAGCCGACAGACAGGCATATCCAGAAAACACACGTCCCGTCAGATAAAAAAGATTGGCATTGTCGGATATGAGCGTAGGCACAACAGTCCCCACGCGCAACAGACGTCTCCGCACTTCATCTGCCGATAAAAGTAAAAGTCGTTTATTCATAATTTTTCACTTAGTGGCGACAAAAACAATCCCTACCTGTTCAATATCCGTCACAGGATCCGGTCTCATGATATGACGCACACGGATTTCCGAGCTGTCAGACAGCAGAAAATTATCATTAAGTGTCATCGAAAACTGAAACGATGTGCCCAGGCCACTTCCATGCCAGTTTCCATATATATCGGCCAATTCAACATTTACAGTATCACGCATTAATGTGCTGTTACTGTCGCGATCAGGATATGACACTTCCAGATACAAATTCCGATATGGATATCCGTTTGTATGCCGCACGGCAAGACTCAATGTCCCCTCTGCAACAGAATCCTCTATTGCAGGTCTGAACACTAAAGTCCGGGCATACTCCCATCCTTTGGAAGGAATGTCCACAAACATGCTATAATCGTTGGCATGGCGTGAGCAGGAAGCCCACGCCATCATCAATATCAGCGATAATATGAAACTGCGCAATCTATACATTGATTCTGTTGCCTGGCAGATACTGATCATTCCGCCGAATCAGACGACGATGACGATCCTCCTGATCCGGACGACTGTCCGTCTTTTTTCTGAACCGCAGGCTTCTTTTTCTTCTTCTTTTTCTTCTTCTTGTTATCAAACCGATTGATATTGTCCTGATCCAGAAGATCCACCTTACGATTTTCCTTTGCTTCGGCTTCAACCTCTTCGTCACGCTTAAGCTGTGCCGGTTTCTCTCCCGACTTATTCATTGCGGCAATCTCAAAAGCACGGGCAGCATCAATCGTTGTCAGATTGGCAGCGATCTTTTTGTCGCTGCTATACGTTATGTCGCCCTTGAATATATCCGCCTTAAAGAAATACCATGTGGCATCAGCAGTCTCCAGCCGAATGTCCTTACCGGGCAATTTTCTCACGGCCTCAACATAGGCATCCACTTCATAATTCAGACAACATTTCAATTTCGCGCACTGCCCGGCCAATTTCTGTGGATTCAGCGACAGATCCTGAAAACGTGCTGCTGCCGTGGCCACACTCACAAAATTATTGATCCACGTCGAGCAACACAAAGGCCTTCCGCAAGGACCGATACCTCCGATCCGTCCGGCTTCCTGACGTGCGCCGATCTGCTTCATCTCAATCCTCACCTTAAAAGCATCGGCAAGCACCTTGATCAACTGTCGGAAGTCAACGCGCTCGTCTGCTATATAATAAAATATAGCCTTGTTGCCGTCACCCTGATATTCCACATCGCCGATTTTCATTTTCAAGCCAAGCTCTTCGGCAATCTGGCGCGCACGGATCATAGTTTCCTCTTCACGGGCACGTGCTTCCTCAAATTTTTCAATATCCGCAGGCTTTGCCATGCGAAAAAGGCGTTTCAATTCCGTATCGCGTTTCAACCCGGCCCTTTTCATCTGCAACAGCACCAGAGGACCTGTCAGTGTCACGCAACCCACATCATGGCCTGGCGAAGATTCAACGGCAACCATATCGCCTTTCTCCACCGGCAAATTAAGCGAATTGACATAATATCCTTTGCGGGTATTCTTAAACTGCACCTCCACTATATTGCACTCGGCCATAGCTCCTGGCACATCGTCCAGATAGTTGAACGAATGCAACTTGCCACGCGGACACCCGCGGCCGCAACACGCCTTTTTTCCGGGAGTTTCTTCCTGCTCCATAAGTCAAAAGCGCTTATTTCGCGAAGCTCACGGCGCGTGTCTCGCGGATAACTGTAATCTTCACCTGTCCGGGATATGTCATCTCATCCTGTATCTTCTTGGCTATCTCGGCTGAGAGTTTTTCTGTTTCGGCATCATCAATCTTATCAGCCCCCACAATCACACGAAGCTCTCGGCCGGCCTGAATGGCATACGTCTTGATAACCCCGGGATAGCTCATGGCAAGCTGTTCCAGATCATTCAGGCGTTTAAGATATGCTTCCACGATCTCACGGCGCGCACCGGGACGCGCGCCGGAAATGGCATCGCATATCTGCACTATGGGAGCCAGCAGTGTGGTAGGTTCAACCTCATCGTGGTGAGCGCCTATGGCATTGCATATTTCAGGCTTTTCCTTATACTTTTCAGCAAGTTTCATTCCAAGCAGAGCGTGCGGGAGTTCAGGTTCCTCATCAGGCACCTTGCCTATATCATGCAGCAATCCGGCGCGACGGGCTTTCTTGGGGTTCAAGCCAAGTTCCGATGCCATTACAGCACAAAGATTTGCCGTCTCACGGGCATGCTGCAGAAGATTCTGGCCATACGATGAACGATACTTCATCTTACCGACCATACGGATCAGTTCCGGATTCAGGCCATGCACGCCAAGGTCTATGGCCGTGCGCTTACCGGTCTCCACGATTTCCTCCTCAACCTGCTTACGCACTTTTGCAACCACCTCTTCAATACGTGCCGGATGAATACGTCCGTCACTTACCAGTTGATGCAGGGCCAGACGCGCCACCTCACGGCGCACAGGGTCAAAACTGCTGAGCACAATTGCCTCTGGGGTATCATCCACAATGATCTCAATGCCGGTATGAGCTTCGAGTGCACGGATATTACGGCCTTCACGACCGATAATCCGTCCCTTGATCTCATCGGAATCAATATGAAACACCGTCACGGAGTTTTCTATGGCTGTTTCGGTCGCAACGCGCTGTATAGACTGGATTACAATGCGTTTGGCTTCCTTATTGGCCGTCAGTTTCGCTTCATCCATGATTTCGTTGATATATGAAGCGGCAGCGGTCTTGGCTTCATCCTTCATTGTCTCGACAAGTTTTTCCTTGGCTTCTTCCGACGATAGTCCCGACAGATGCTCAAGGGTTTCCACAGCCGAGCGATGCATGCGTTCTATATCGGCTTTTTTATCCTCTATCATCGACAACTGGGCTTCAAGTTGTGTCTTTGTTGCTTCAAGCTCGTTTTTAGCCCGCTGGTTTTCACTTTGCTGCTGGTTCAGCTGCAGTTCACGTTGTTTGGCGCGCGCCTCTGCATTCTGGACCTTGCTCAGGCGCTGATTCGCAAGTTTCTCCGCTTCTGAGGTGATGCGCATCTCCTCTTCTTTGGCTTCAAGCAGTTTCTGAGTCTTGAGATTTTCTGCTTCTTTCTCAGCGTCACTCACTATCTGCTTTGCCCTTGTACGCGCCATCTTCTTCTGCGCCACAAGCGTCGCCGACGCTCCTATGGACAAAGCCACTATGGCTATGATGATTGTGATGAGAATTTCCATATATACTCTTTGATTATTAAAAATTTAAGGATCTTGATTTATTGACGTCTATATGATTGGGTTAAATGGTTAATCTAACAAAAAACACCCGTTCCGACCTGCCGATACCGACAACCGTCTGCAAATATAGTGCTGACGGGGCCGCATCGGATCAAACCGCGGGGTGCGCAATAAATTCGTATCGTCGATAAATTTCTTAGGACTACTCCAAGCCCGGCAGATTATGCAGAAGATTGTCAAGTTCCTTATCCAGAACTTCAAGTTCATGTTGTCTGCGCTCCATCTGCTTATAGAGCACAGCAAATTGAAACGCCACCCTTGCCATGACCATTTGCGATGACTCTTCAGCAAATGTCTTGCGCCACCTGGCCCACAAGTCATTGACAAGTCGTTCAGCCTTTCTCACTGTTTCCTCGTCGTCACGTTCAACGGCAAGGGGTATTTTAGGCAGCTCGGCAAGCTGGATCGTTATTTTCTGTTTATCATTCATCGGCATCAGCAGCAGGAAAGTTCAGCGATGCATCGATCGATATCACGCACTAATCCGGCAAGCAATGACCGCGTCTGCTCTACCTGAGTCCGGTCCGGACTCAGCACAGATGCCACAGTCAGATACTCATTGTCGACGTTCAGCCGACTGATCTCTTGTCGTAACGATTCTATAGTGGCACGCAACTGAGCGTTTTCCTCTTTTACAGCTTCCATCTTGGCCACCAGCATATTCTGACGCTCAATAACCACTGCTACTTTTGCGCGAATGCTGCTATATGTATCCTGAACCGATCCGGCCATGGCTATACCAAATTTTCTACAAAGGTACAAATAAAGAGAGAACCCGCAAATATTTTTGCACTTTTTTAGAGAAAAAGCACAAAATCGGGCATATCCTGATTTTTTTATCTGACTATTGTGGCAGGTTCATCATTTTTTGCGTAACTTTGCACTCCCAGGACTAAAACGATGAATGAGTTGTTCTCACATATCGCATATTTGATACGCCGCCACGACTGTGTGATTCTCGGCGGAATCGGAGCATTTGTGGCCGTACGCGAACCGGCGGCCTTTGATATGGAGAACCACCGTGTCATCCCTCCGCGACGCTCTGTCGCATTCAACGGAGCCATCACACATGACGACGGCCTGCTGTCCGCTTCAATATCACGGCGGCAAGGGATGAGTTTCGAACAAGCCGCGGCAACCGTCTCATCGGCAATAGCGGACATACGCAAAAGACTGGATTCAGACGGAGCCGTCTATTTCCCAAGAATCGGCACTTTACATCTGGGAGACGAAAACCGTGTCATATTCACGCCGGAGTCTCCCACATCGGCATCCGTAATGCTGCCGTCGCTCCAGCTACGGCAGCAGATCCCCGCTCCGGTCATCTCCGTAGAGGTAGAGCATCAATCCGCCAGCCGGTCAGTGGCTGTGGTGCGTGTGCCTTTACACCGCCGCATGATCAGTTCCGTAGCATCCATAGCAATGCTTTTGATCTTAGGCTTTGCGCTGTCGACGCCAATTGATATAGGCACAGCACAGACAGCATCGCTCGCCACTCCCTCTTTCACCGCTCCACAAGCCGTGACGATAGACCCCATTCCACAACCTGAAGGATTGGAATTGAATCTCGCAATACCGAACCGGCCAGACGCAATCATCGGCATGGGCATACGTCCTGCCATAAATTCAGTGCAGACAACAGCAGACAACGGACGCTATGTAATGGTAGTCGCATCCCTGCCTTGCAGGTCACAGGCCGAAGCATATATAACCCACGACGGCAACCCTTCGTTACGTATTCTGGAAAAAGGCGACAAATTCCGTGTGTACATCACCTCCGGCACTACTCAATCCGAAGTTTCAGAACAGGCAAGAGCCATTGCTGATTTCGAGTCCCGATATCCGGGCGCATGGGTGTGCCGAAGATAATCTCTCGGCCATCTATAATGTTCAGACATTTCATCTCCTTTGCAACAATTGCCGCGGCATCTTTTATTATAAATGAATCGGCGGCGCAACAGCTCTCATTCCAAGGTCTGCAGGTTGCTCCTGTATCGGTTGTTCCTCCTGCCACCACAGGCCTAAACGAAGTGTTTGTATTGCCTTATACAGAAGGTGCGACCGCAATCTTCACCGCGGCTGAGCCGGGACAAACCATCAGCTGGCAACGTTTCAGTTCCCTCGGCGGCGGATATGCCGAGCCTGTGGCATCAACCCAAAACGGACTCGAAAGCACCCTTCAGAAACTGGAGGGAGATATGGGCTACATCATTACAGCTGGCTCCAAATCCTACTACTATTGGGTAACGGATTATTCAAACCACCGTCTATGGTTCGCCGACCTGAATCTCAATGCTGCCGAAAGCGATTGTTCGACATCATGGCTTGAAGTCGACGGACAGGGACCACGCATCACATATTATTCAATTACCGGCGTGCCGCAGACATTGAGTCGGGAACTGCAACTCACATACACAACTCTGGCCTATGATGAAGCCGCGACAAACTATATGCCGTCTCAGCAGACCATCACATTGGAAAGTTTCGACGTGATGATACACTGCCAGGCTCCGCTATGCCAGACCGACTACACACTGTCAGGCGACAGGTTTCTCCGCGCCTGGGGCGAAGAACAGACAATCACGTCTCCCGTCTACGATCCCGTCGCGGTGGAAGCCCGAACATCAGCCACACAGACTGCACGCGACGTAGACAATGAACAGAAAGTAGAAGCCACCCTTGGCGGATCCGGCCCCTGCGAGATCACATTCTCGTCAGCAGTAACTGATGCTGCAATTTTCCATCAGTGGGAAATTGCGTCAGATCCCGACTTCAATATGGTCACTCTACGCTTCAACGAACTTGAGTTCAGCCACACGTTCCGCCAGCAAGGCACTTCATACATCCGGCTCGTATGTGCTAACGAAACCGGCGATTGCGAATTTTTCGGCGAGACATACACTGTTTTCATAGGAGAGTCCGACATAAAATGCCCTAATGCCTTCTCTCCCGGATCAAGCGAAGGAGTAAACGATGAATGGAAAGTAAGCTACAAATCAATAATATCTTTTGAATGCCATATATTCAACCGCTGGGGACAACAGATGGCACACCTCACCGACCCTTCACAGGGATGGGACGGAAAATCCAACGGAAAAACCGTGCCTGCCGGAGTCTATTTCTACGTAATCCGAGCAGAAGGTGCTGACGGCAAACAATATAAACTCAGCGGCGACATTAATGTGGTTAAACTCAATAAGCAGTCCAAAGGACACAACACAACAAACTGACAACAATGCACCAACGCAGCGACTTTGAAATAATGGCTCCGGTAGGAAGCTACGAATCCCTACGCGCAGCCATATCGGCAGGAGCAGACGCCGTGTATTTCGGCATACAGGGGCTGAACATGCGTTCTCGCGCGGCAGTCAATTTCACAATCGACGATCTGGCCGCCATAGCGGCTGAATGTCGTGAAGCGGGAGTCAAGACATACCTGACAGTCAATACAATCCTGTACGACAACGATATTTCTACCGCCAGACAGATAATCGACGGAGCCAAATCGGCCGGAATATCGGCCATAATAGCCACCGATATAGCAGCCATACTATATGCACGGTCGGTAGGCGTGGAAGTGCACATATCCACCCAGGCCAATATCTCGAATATTGAAGCGGTCAAATTCTACTCCCAATGGGCCGACACCGTAGTGCTCGCACGCGAGCTCTCCATGGAGCAGGTATATGCCATACATCAGGCCATAATAGACGAAAACATTACCGGACCGGCAGGAAAACCGGTAAAAATCGAAATGTTTTGTCACGGTGCCCTCTGCATGGCCGTATCTGGCAAATGCTACCTCAGCCTGCATGAACTTAACAGTTCGGCAAACAGAGGAGCATGCACCCAGATATGCCGCAGGTCCTATACCGTACGCGACCGCGAGACAGGAGAAGAACTGGATATTGAAAACAAATACATCATGTCGCCCAAAGACCTGAAGACCATTCATTTCCTCAACAAGATGGTTGATGCCGGAGTAAGCGTATTCAAAATCGAAGGACGCGCACGTGGTCCTGAATATGTGGCGGAAGCCGTGGCATGCTACGATCAGGCCCTTCATGCCATAACCGACGGATCATACGGAGATGAGAAAATAGCCGCATGGGACGAACGCCTGTCACGCATATTCAACCGCGGATTCTGGGACGGCTACTATATGGGGCAGCGTCTGGGCGAATGGTCCCATAAATACGGATCATCTGCCACACGCGTCAAGCGATATGCGGCCAAATGCACAAGATACTTTTCCCGTATAGGCGTTGGCGAATTTCTCATGGAGACTGGCTCGCTGAACGTTGGAGACGAAGTGGTCATAACCGGTCCCACCACCGGAGCGCTGATCGTGACGGTAGAAGAAATTCACCTCGACAGCGGTCCTGTAAAAACCGTTGGCAAAGGAGATTTGTTTGCAATAAAAGTCCCGGCCAAAGTACGTCTTTCAGACAAGCTATACGTTTGGGAGCATACTGACACAGAAAAAAGATGAGAAAAGGAGTATTATTTGACCTCGACGGAGTCCTGATCGATAGTGAAGGTCTCTATACTGTATTCTGGGAACAGACCGAAGCGATATACCCTACCGGCATTGATAATTTCGCACATTATATAAAAGGAAGCAATCTGGATCGGATACTCGCTTTTTTCCCGGAAAACGTCAGAGCAGATATTGTAGACCGCATCCATAGATTTGACAAAGATCTGGTCTATCCTATCTTCGCCGGAGCCGAGACACTATTGCGTGAACTCGGCCGGCTCAATATTCCCGTGGCCCTGGTGACCAGCAGCGATCCTGAAAAAATGGACCGTCTTTTCAGTCTTTATCCATCGTTTCGCTCATACTTTCGAGCAATTATAAATGGCTCTATGGTGAGCCGAAGCAAGCCTGATCCAGAAGGCTACCTGCTTGGGGCCAAAGAAATAGGCCTGTCGGCCGATGACTGTGTTGTAGTGGAAGATTCCCTTCAAGGCCTACGGGCGGGAAAAGCGGCAGGGGCCAAAGTAATAGGCATCGCCACTACCCTTTCCAGAAAAGAGATCGAAGCCGATGCTGATATCGTGTTTGACTCCATCTCAGACGTGACCACTGAAATTTTACGTAATATCTGACCTTTATATCTCAAAATATGTCTGACTCTCTGAAAATCTACTGCCGGAATCTTAAAGCATATATTGAAGTTATCGGTGGCGAACGTCTTGCTGAAGTAAGCGCCAGACTCTCCGACCGTCTCGGCTTCACACCTATATGCGCCCGCGTCAACAACAAGACGGAGGCCATGTCATATCGTGTTTATTCGCCTAAACTTGTTGAATTCCTTCCCGTAAACTCTCAATCGGGCACAAGAGTCTACGTACGGTCTCTTTGCATGATGCTCTATTGCGCCGTGCAACGGTGCTACCCCGGCGCAAAACTCAAAATCGAACACTCCATGTCGCATGGATGGTATTGCCGTCTCAGTGCCGATGTGCCGGTATCCGACCACGTCGTAAGCCGTCTCAAAGAGGAGATGAGCCTGCTATGCCAACGCAACCTGCCGTTCCTGCGCAAAGAGCGTCTAACATCCGATGTGATTGAAATTTTTGACAAACAAGGGCTTGACGATAAAGTGCTGCTCCTTAAGTCAGAAAGAGAATTATACTCCACATATTATTGTCTTGACGATCTGGCCGACAGTTATTACGGATGTCTCGCACCGAGCACAGGCATGCTCAACGTCTTCGATCTGTTGCCATACAAAGAAGGCTTTCTTCTCATGGCATTCGACCCGGCAGATCCGACATCAATCGCCGCCCCGGTCCCTCAGGAAAAGATGTATAGAGCATTCACCGAACATTTGGCGTTCAACAACATAGTCGGAGTGAATAATGTCGGAGAAATGAACTTTATGGTTCAGGAGGGCAAGGAGCCTGGACTGATCAATGTGGCCGAAGCACTGCATAACAACAAGATTGCCCGCATAGCCAATGAAATCCGCGAACGTTATGATGATGGCGGCGCCCGCATTGTTCTTGTTGCCGGCCCGTCTTCAAGCGGCAAGACCACATTTACCAAACGCCTGGCAATCCAGTTGATGACAAACCTTCTGGAGCCGAGGATGATATCGCTCGACGACTACTTTCTCAACCGTGACGAGACCCCGCTGGACGAAACCGGCGACTATGACTTTGAATCACTATACGCACTCGATCTCGATAAGTTCAACTCCGATCTTTCATCCCTGCTTAGTGGAGAGGAAGTGGAACTTCCATATTACAATTTTGAAAGCGGACGACGCGAATACCGCGGAAACAAGATCACTCTGTCCGACAGGTCTGTCCTGCTTATCGAGGGCATTCACGGTCTCAATCCCGAACTTACGGCGTCCATACAGGAGAAAATGAAGTTCAAAGTCTACGTATCGGCCCTGACCACATTGAGCATTGACGACCACAACTGGGTGCCGACTACAGACAACAGGCTGCTGCGCAGAATCATACGCGACAACGCATACCGCGGCACCGGTGCCGTCGAGACCATACGACGCTGGCCGTCGGTGCGCCGCGGTGAAGAGCGCTGGATTTTCCCCTATCAGGAAAATGCCGACGCCATGTTCAATTCATCTCTGCTGTTTGAACTTGGCGTAATGAAAGAAAGGGGAGAGGAAATCCTCAAACGTGTACCGAACGACGTGCCGGAATATGCCGAAGCCTACCGCCTGCGCAAATTTCTGAGCTATTTCTCCCCTATAGACGAAAAATATATCCCATCCACAAGCCTGATCCGTGAATTTATCGGGGGCTCATCGTTCAATTATTGACCGTTTCCACCAAATTCTCAATGAAACAACAGGAAATCGACGAACTGCGCCGGCAGCTCAATCGCCACAATTATTTCTACTATGTGATGAACGCGCCGGAAATCACCGACGCCGAATTCGATGCAATGATGCACCGGCTTGAAGATCTTGAGAAAGCCCATCCCGAATATGATGATCCGCTGTCACCCACCCGACGGGTCGGCAGCGATCTGCTCAGCGGCGGATTCGAACAGGCCGAACACGTACGCCCCATGCTGTCACTGGGCAATACATATTCAATCGGCGAGGTGGATAAATTTGTGACATCTGTCCACAACGCGCTCCCTTCGGAAGACGTAGCCATCGTAGGCGAAATGAAATACGACGGCACATCCATTTCTCTCATATATGAAGACGGCCGGCTCGTCCGTGCCGTGACCCGCGGCGACGGCACCCGCGGCGACGTGGTCACCGCCAACATCATGACCATACGCTCCATACCACTCCGGCTACAGGGGTCTGGATGGCCGCGCTCGTTTGAAATCCGTGGCGAGATATTATTGCCTTGGGCTGAATTCGACCGGCTTAACCGTGAGCGCGAAGCCAACGAGGAACCGTTGTTCGCCAATCCACGCAACGCAGCGTCAGGCACACTCAAATTGCTCAATCCCTCCGAAGTGTCACGACGCGGACTTGACGCATATTTCTACTATGTGCTGAGCAATGAACTGCCTTTCGACAATCACTACGACAACCTGATGGCAGCCGGGTCATGGGGATTCAAGATCACTCCTGTGCTCCGCAAACTGCACACTATCGAGGAAGTAGACAAATTTATAACCCACTGGGACTCCGCTCGCAAGGAACTGCCTGTCGCCACAGACGGTCTTGTTTTTAAAGTCAATTCACTGCGTCAGCAGCTCAATCTCGGCTTCACGGCCAAATCTCCACGTTGGGCCATTGCCTACAAATTTCCCGCCGAACGGGCGCTGACCAGACTCCGATTCGTGTCATTCGAAGTCGGACGCACCGGCATAGTCACTCCTGTGGCCAATCTGGAGCCGGTGCTCCTGAGCGGCACTGTGGTCAAACGTGCCTCACTGCACAATGCCGACATAGTGCGGACTCTCGACATTCACGAGAACGATATGCTCTACGTGGAAAAAGGCGGTGAAATAATCCCAAAGATCACAGGGGTTGACACCGGCGCCCGCAGTCCGGAGTGCAAAGAAGTACAATTCGTGACACACTGCCCCGTATGCGGCACCGCTCTCATACGCGAAGAAGGCGACGCATCATGGAAGTGTCCTAACCAATACGGATGTGCGCCACAGATCATAGGACGCATCGAGCATTTCGCCGCACGTAAAATGATGGATATAGAAGGAATCGGAGCAGAAACCGCCCGACAACTCTATGACCGCGGCCTGGTAACAGACATAGCCGATATCTACACCCTGACACGGGATCAACTGCTCACTCTCGACGGATTCGGCCCGAGAAGCGCCGACAGGTTGCTCGAAGGCGTCGAAGCATCCAAGAGTGTACCGTTTGACCGTGTGGTCTACGCCCTGTCAATACCCAACGTAGGAGCCACCATGAGCAAAAAAATAGCAAAAGCAGCCGGTGATATTGACACTCTCGCCGCAATGACCGATGAGCAGCTCATTGCAATAGATGATGTCGGCCCAGCCATGGCTCAGGGCATCACCGAATATTTTGCCGACGAACGCAACCGCCGCAACATAGAATGCCTGCGTGCGGCCGGAGTTCAGATGCACATGCCCGATGACATCACCGACGAACGCTCCGATCTGCTTGCCGGACAGACCATAGTCATATCCGGCACATTCTCGCGCCATTCCCGCGACGAGTATAAAGCCATGATCGAAATGCACGGTGGCAAAAACTCAGGTTCAATCTCCAAAAAGACCACCGCTGTACTTGCCGGCGAGAATATGGGGCCGTCCAAGCTCGAAAAAGCCGCGGCACTCGGCATTCCGCTTTTATCAGAGGACGACTTCATGCAACTCCTTGAAAATTCTTGAAAAACATTTGGCAATCCGGGTAAAATTTCGTAAATTTGCAGCGCTTTTAAGCAACAATACAAAACCAACTTAATTCACTTACACAACAAAACAAACCAATGGCAACCAAGATTCGTCTGCAACGCCGCGGTCACAAAGACTACGCGTTTTATCCGATCGTAATCGCCGATAGCAGGGCGCCACGAGATGGCAAATTTATTGAAAGGATAGGTTCTTATAATCCGAACACTAATCCTGCTACAATATCTTTGAACTTCGAGCGGGCTTTGTATTGGCTGAATGTGGGTGCACAGCCCACTGACACAGTGCGCAACATCCTTTCCCAGGAAGGCGTGCTGCTGATGAAGCACCTTCAGGGTGGCGTCAAGAAAGGCGCCTTCGACGAAGCAGAAGCTGAAAAGCGCTTCGCCGCCTGGAAACAAAAGAAGCAAGCTGCCGTAGATGCAGAAAAGACTTCCATGGCTACAAAACGCGAACAGGCCGCTAAACAGCGTCTGGAAGCCGAGCAGGCTGTCAACAAAGCCAAGGCTGAAGCCGTGGCCAAGAAGAAAGCTGAACTCGCTGCCGCAAAAGCCGAAGCAGAAGCTGCTGCCGCCGCTGAAGAAGCTGCAACAGAAGCCGCTCCCGAAGCTGCTGCTGAATAAGCATCACGTCATCAAAACTTTTTTAGAAAAACCCTTAACGGTCTCATCGGCCGTAAGGGTTTTTTAATATTTCACACATCTCCAATCCGCAAAATGGAAACATTTGAACTACATCCATCCAATATAGATCTCAGAGCATTGGGTCGTATTTCTGAAATTCTGCGTCGCGGGCAACTTGTAGTCTATCCCACCGACACCCATCCGGCTCTTGGCTGCAACGCGCTCAATGGAGCGGCCATCACAACTCTATGCAGACTCAAAGGCGTAAATCCCGAGAAACAGACACTGTCAATTGTATGTTCATCGTTAAGCCAGGCATCGGCATACGCCCGGATCGACAACCGCGCATTCTCGATAATGCGTGCCAACCTTCCAGGCCCCTTTACCTTTATCCTGCCTGCATCCACATCTCTGCCCAAAATATTTAAAGGGCGCAAGCAGGTCGGGATAAGAATTCCAGCAAACAGCATCGCACGCGCCATGGCCGACGATCTTGGCAATCCTCTGCTGAGCGGCTCCATCGGCGATACCGACCCTTACGACTTCGAGCACTCCGTGGAAGCCATAATAAAAGACTCAGACGCCTGTGACTTCCGTGAAATAATGAGTTCGGCGATAATCGATCTTACCGATTCAGCCGCTCCCGTCATACTCCGCGAAGGCCCTGTGACGCCTGAGCTATGATATCAATAGCTGCTGTTATTTAAACAGCCCTTTAAGGAAACTTACTCCCTCTGATACCTTATCCTCGACCTTGTCATATATACCGGTGCTTACGCTGTCGACCTTGTTAGTCACCTTGCCGGCTTTTTCGCCAAGCTGATATTTGGTATATTGTCCGCGTGACTGATTATATTTTTCCTTCTGCCCGGAAGTCATCTTGGCCTTATAAACCTTGTCATATTCCAGCTGATACTCATTATATATTGAATCAGCCCTGAGTTTCAGTTCCGGACTCAGTTTAGTATCATCTCCCACCACAAAATTCACAAACTTCTGAAAATCGGTGAGAAACTCCTGCGAAGTCTTAGCAGAAGCCGAACCGGCTATGCTGCTTGCGCCCAATACCAAAAGCGCCATAAAAAATGATTTTTTCATAGTATCTCAATACAAATTGATTAAACAATAAAGATCTCTGAAACATTAAACAACCGCCGACATTCAATCGTTCAGACCTCCCACATAAATGGAGCCGCGTCAGCCCCGTGAAATCGGGAGCGGAGCATCTGCCTATCCATAATCCGCGGGATCAACATATCCCTGTAATACAAAAAGCGACTGAACTCTCCCTAAGATTGCATAACTTTGTAAAATAATATATAATATCAGCTATCCCTTATCGGCAAATAAGGAATAGCTGATAAATTGATATTTGCATCTCAGTCTTACTTACGTACAAGGAGTTTCTCTGCCCTGCTCACAAGTTCGCTATAGGGCAATGCTCCGGTATATCGCTCTATTTCACCGTTTTCATCGATAAAAAACAATGTAGGAATAGACTGTATTCTCGCTGCCGATGCCAGTGCGCTGTTTTTGTCAACATCCACTTTAAGCACTTTTATACGCCCTTCATATTCTTTTGCCAGACGCTCCATATAAGGAGCAAGCATTTTGCACGGACCGCACCATGTAGCATAAAAATCAATGACCACAGGAATTTTGCCCGTATAATCATATCCGCGAAGATATTGCTGGTATTCTTTAATATTTGCCATATTGTCAATCGTTTTTGTGTTGTTTATTATGTTATTCATTTACTCATTGCCATAATTTTAATCGGGCATCCTACCGTGCATTTGCCGCATTTGATGCAATCCGGATGCAGATAGCCGTGCTCATCTCCCCGGCTGTCGTATGGAGTGAGCTGCATCGGACACACCCGTGCGCAACTCATACATTTCATCTGGCATCTGCTACTCACATGTATGCTCCTGTAGCCATCCGGCAGCTTGGACTTGTCGCGTGGCGCCACCCATGAGGAAAGCGTACCCATAGGGCAGAAGGAGCACCACGTACGCGGAGCGTATATAAAAGCAAGTACAATTCCCACAACTGTGGTGATCAGTATGATCTTCCAGAACACCATGCCCATCGCATTCCAGTCTCCCCATGCAAAATACATTTGCACGCCAAACATAGTGAAAATAAACATCACCATAAACAACCGGAACCAGAACGTACGCACAAATTTAGGAATAGGACGATGAGGTGAATAGCGCGACATAATCCTGTCATAAAAACTTCCGCGCGGACAGGCATTTCCGCACCACCATCGCCCACGTCTTACAGAAACGGCAACAGGTGCAATCATACACACAAGTGCGGCAAATCCGGCCACAGGATAAAAATATCCGATTACAAGATATGCAAGTAAGATCCAATAAAGCGGCAGACCTTTTACTTCCAGATGACGATGAAACGGCTTTGCTGACATAAAATTTTGATTTTTGTATTCGTAATTATTGATTGTCTGTGCAAAATTAGATATTTTATAATTGGCAAACGAACGATTATTTATATCTTTACATAAATAAAATCTATCATTATGACTCTGCAACAGCTCAGATATATCATTGCCATAAACCGCTATCGCAATTTTGCGAAGGCTGCGGAATCGGAAGGAGTATCACAACCGACTCTAAGCGCCATGCTCGTAAAACTGGAGGAAGAACTTGACGTGCGCATCTTCGAACGTTCCAATAAAAAAGTCACACCCACCACTGCCGGCGAAAAGATCATCCGTCAGGCCGAACATGCTGTTATAGAAGCCGATCGCATATCAGAACTGATAGCCGAGGATAAAGGCATCGTCTCAGGAAACCTGTCTCTTGCCATAGGACCGACAATCGCTCCTTACATTCTGCCGCAATTCATAAGATATTACCTCGAGACATATCCACAGGTAAACCTGTCTATCATGGAACAAAAAGCGGAAAATATGCTCGAATCACTGCGACACTCGCAAGTCGACGCCGGAATTGCCATAAGCGGACACCGCAGCCCCGGAATACTCGAGATATCTCTATACACCGAAAATTTCTGGGTTTATCTGGCAGAAAACTGCTGGCGAAAAGCCCCGTCTTTCACTCCTGAAATGCTCGAGCACGAGAACATGTGGATCATGAAGGAAGCGCAATGTCTTAGAGACAGCGCATTCAGTTTCTGCAAAGCCCGGGCCAAGGGGCATCACATATACGAGGCCGGCAGCATCGACACTCTGATACGGATCGTTGACATCAACGGCGGATTTACCATAATTCCGGAAATGCACCTGCCTTTGCTTTCGGAGCGTCAGCGATCCAATGTGCGCCGGATCGAAGGCGACTATCTCTCGCAACGCCGTGTCTCCTTGTATATCAAGGAAGATTACATACGCCAATGCATGCTCAACACAGTCACCGACACATTAATGCGATTCATCCCGTCAGCAATGATGGAAGAGCGCATCTTAAAATACGGAATCAGACTATAAGCAACGACAAAACGCCGTGACATCCTTTGTCACGGCGTTTGTCGTTAAAATCGGTATTATCAATAGATTTATAGCACGATTGTACCCAAAGCTTTGTCCACCAGAATAACGGTGTGTGGCTTCGGAGAGAAAGCGCCACGTACCTTTGCACGGAATTTAAGCACAAACAGATCAGAATCACCTTCCACAACTGTTTTGTCGCCTAAATTGACAAACGTGGGATACAGAACCTTGTCACCCGCCGTGTGCAGACGGTCGTATGTCAGATTCTCCATATGTCCGACAGCAATCGGCTCCACTCCTACATATTCATAAGCCGCCGGATCATACGGCAAAGCCATGCTGACTGCATTAAGCCCGGAGAGACCTTTGCCGCTTACTGTCAATCGGACCTCATCGCCAAGTGCATACGAACGCTTGTCGGGAGACACTGTTACCGTACCGGCAATTGCTGACGCACTTCCCGCATCAACACCTCCATTGAGCCGGGTAGCCACCACAGATATGTCGTAGGCATCTATCAAACCGTTACGGTTCACATCGCCCATACTCACATACTCGAAGTCACTGTCACCGCGACGCAGTCCGGTATAGTTGGTATATGACATCAGGTCATTTTCATCTATCTTGCCGTCATTGTTTATATCACCCGGCAGATAGCTCGGAGTTCCAGGCACTTTGAACACAAACAGCTCCCGGCCGGAACCGAATCCGCCAACCGCTTCTGTCACATGCATCTTTATATAGCGCACCAGCGGCTGACCGTCAAATCCAAACGTCTTGGTGTCTGACGAACGCTGCCACTTGAAATCGCCAAGTTCAGTCCAGTCAGTGCCGTTCTCGCTGATAGCTACCGAACCGGCAGTGATCGTGCCGTTGCCGGCATCATGACGCGGCAGATAATCGAATCGATCCAGACGGTTAAACGAACCGAGATCCATCACAATATCAAACGGCACGGCATTGCGGTTTGCATAATGTGTATGCCATACATCTCCACGCTCCTCGAAATCAAACAGACGCCAAAGTCCGAATCCGGGCTGATCGTCGGCTGTGGATGTGGCGGATATGCCTGATATTGCAAATTCCAGAGGATTGTCCTTGGTGGTGTACGACACTTCCGTCCATTCCGACATTCCTGCCGGATTTTTTGCTCGCACCTTAAATGAATATTCCGTCGAGGGCTTCAGGTTTTCAAATACAAAATAATTGCCCGACTCTACAGGCATGAGATGAGTGTACAGCATGCCATCGTGCTCAATTTCGACACATTCGGCATCAAAGGCCGGCTTCCACCGCAGGCATATGGAATAAGGCTGCACATCGGTATTCTCGTCAACAGCAATGACGGGAACTGCCGGTGCGTTCACAGCAAGCATGGACGGAGCATCCGGATTAAGTACAAATCCTTTTATCTGCACTTTCACTGCATTCGCGGTCACATCGGTCGAAGCCAGTTTGACCCACAGCTGCGGACGCATGTCGGCTGCATCTTCGGCGCCGAATTGTTTCAGACGGTTAGGTGTCTCATTGAGAAAATATACATCTTTGCCATTCTTGAACTCTTCAAGAGAAGAGACCTCCGTGAGTTTCACTTTCTTGCCACCCACTGCGGCAGACACCGATTTAGGCGCTTCCGACACATTGATATGAAGCTCGGTAGCTTTATGGGCATTGAATCCCGAATATGTACCGACCGACGGATCAATGGCCACGGTCAGCTCATTGCCCTTGACGGACGAAGAAATATGTGTTGTCACACATACGCCGTTACGATAGGCTTCAGTAGCCCCGTCGTCGTCGTATTCAGTATATTCTCCCTTATCCTGCGGCCACAGTTCATAGATACGCAAGCCGTTGTCGATCTGCGAAGGATTATTGTTAGGGTTGACCATCGGAACTATTGCATCGGCTTTCACAAATACGGGCAGCTTCCATGCGGGAGATTCAAAATAATTCCATACAACCCCGCCGGTATACTTGTCTCCGCTGAAATAGTCAAACCAAGTGCCCTCCGGCAAATATATGTTGTTACGGTAATCTGCTCCGCCATCTCCAGCAAGTGTTTCCTGATATATGGGAGCTACAAGAAACGAAGGTCCATACATAAACTGATAGCCTGTAGCCGGGCCGTGAGTATAATCATTAGGATAATCAAGGAACATTGCCCGTATCATCGGCTTGCCGTCAACGGCTTCACGGGCTGCCGTATAGGCATACGGCAGCAGTTCGGACTTCAGTTTCAGATAAGCGCGGTTTATTCCTTCGGCTCCTTCAATTGCCTGAGGATATTTAGGATTCGCACCCCAGCCATCCATGTTAAGTTCCATTGGCGTAAACGTTTTCCACTGGAAATCACGTATATTCACCATTAAGTGCCGTCCGCCGAAAATACCGTCCATATCCGACGTTATATTAGGCTGTCCGGACAGGCCCGATCCGATATAGGTGGGTATATGGAAACGGATATATTCCCATTCACCGCCGGTCTGGTCGCCGGTCCATATTCCGGCATAGCGCTGAGTGCCGGCCCATCCGTCAAGAGAGATGATGAACGGACGTGCGTCATTGCCGTAGTAAGGCATGATCTCTCCGACATCGGCCACACCGTTCAGTCCGAATGAGTAGCCGGCGCCTACCCAAGCCACATCCGTCTTAAGCACGCGCACACCGGCATCCCTCACCTCCTTGACAATGTCGCGCTGCAGCAACGGTTCGATTCCATCCTTTGGATGCAGGTCACTTTGTGTCCACAAGCCTATTTCCACCCCGTGCTTGCGGGCATATTCTCCAAATTCACGAAGATTCTGCACATTTCCATCCAAAGTAGAGGTCTGGCCATAGCCGGCGCCATAACCGTCATTAGGGAGAATCCAGCCGAGAGGCATATCGTGAGCATTATAACGGTCTATCACCGCACGTGCCGAAAACTGGTAGTTTCCAGGCAGCTCTCCGTTAAGGCTCTCGCGTATTCCACCGTTGTCGGTCTGGCTCTCTTTATATTTTTTGCCATCCTCATAAAGAATACCGTTGTCATCCTCTTTCCAATAGTCGCGATTGTATGCGTTCAGGTGACCTTCATAAAACCCGAATTTAGGAAGCAATACCGGATTACCGGTCAACTGATAAAAGTCGTTGAGCAATCCCACCGGCGAAGGACTCACCATAAAGAACATATCAAGATATGGTATTTCATGGCTAAGCGAAACTACTCCGGGATCTGTGGCTCCGAAATCATACGATCCGGGAGCGAATGTGTGCCACATCATGCCATATCCGCCGGTCGACCAATAATATGGCGTTGGAGATGCCACTCCACCGTCAGTCCATGAATTAGTATTGCGTATCTCTATTGTCTTGCCGCGATGAGAAAAGCGTCCGTTCTGCACTCCACCGCCATAGAAATACTCTCCCGGTCCGGTTTTCACGGACAATTTTGTCATACCACCGTCAAATTCCACAGGAGATAACGTCTCTACGACAGTCTTACCAGTTGACAGATTAGTCACAGAAAACAGCGGAGATTTCTTTTCAAGTGTGATTTTCACTTTAGATGTAGTGACGTAAATCCTGTCCTTGTCCGAGGTAATTGTCACCTCCCCCATGTCAGCACGCGGTGAATCCACCAGAATCTGCGCCGGAGGATCTGCTACCGGCGGCCTGACAATACCGCCATCGGGATCGGAAAACAGACGAAAAATATTATCGCCATAAAAATCGACGAGCATCTGCGCACCACCGTCGAAATCCACTTCTACAGCATGTGGATTAAGCTTGGTAACTACCGTCTCAGCACTTACGGAAAACGCTCCGCAAGCCGCAGCTAAAGATAGGACGGCATAAACTTTACTGAAATACATTGATGAAATAGTATTAAAAATAGGTAATAAATCTTGCTGAGGTCAAATTTACGCAAAAATTTACAATTCAGCTGTATATAATGTAACAAAAGCGGTGTCGACACTGTTGTGCGACACCGCTTTTTTATTCTATTTCAGAGAAAATTACTTCTTGATAAGCATCTTCTTACCGTTTACGATATACAGACCGCTGTTTGTGATTTTGGATATACGACGGCCGGTCATGTCATAAATACCTGTGTTAACATTGTTCTCGACTTTGTCCACAACGATAGATTCCAGACCTACATTCTCGCCGATCACAGACAGAGACCAGTCAGAAGCAGAAGCTCCGAGATCGCTGCTGCTGCCGCTACTGCGTGACCATCTTACGATATTGCTGTGGGTCTGCTCACCGGCGGCATGTATATAGCCCTGTTCACCGGCAGAAGGCATGTACAGACCTACAACATCAGGCTCAGCTCCTTCTTCAGGAATACCGATGATCTGGAAACGGCCTGCGTTTTCTGCATGCCATGTGGTATGCCAGCACTGGTTCAAAGGAGAGATTTCCTCAGAAATGAATACACCCAAAGCCTGATTATACAGATTGAAGTATGAGCCACCTGCATACATCAGAGACCAATGGCAGGAATCGGACGGTTCATAAGTCACAGGATCAGGAAGAATGGGCACAAGGCTCATAGGCACAATGGTGTCATTGTAGTTACCCATGGAGTCTACTTCCGAGAATTTGAAGTGACCGGCGCCAAGGAAAGCATATTCTTCAATGGTTTCGATTTCGCCATATTCGTTTACTATCTCATAAGGACGGATTTCACGGCACTCGAAAGTAACGAGTTTCTTGTCTGCATTCTTGAACACAGGCTCCATCAGTTTGTCAGCTGTAGCATATACTTCAGACACCATGGTGTTGAGTTCGGCAATGCTCTTGCAATCGGAAGCCTGGAAATCCATAGCTTCGATAGCTTCACGGGCTGTTGCAATATCGGCAGCCTCATACAGCGAGGGAACGTTCTCAAAACCTACACCGAAGGCATTGAGAGCATTGTTGCGTGCAGCATCGATGAAGACCTGACCGTCGCCTGATGCGAGGTAAGCAGCTTCAGCTGCTGCAACTTCAGCTTCAGTAGCTTCAACAAAATAGAAGATAGAACCGTTATTTATGTTACCGATACCGTCGGAGAAAGGATTCCATACGGCCTTCATATATACAACCTGAGGATCTGATGCTGCAGGCTGGCTGTAGTAGTTGTTCACGTCAATGCAATCCTTACCGTTGCGGAAGTTGGCAGACTTGGAGAAACAGAAGCTGTTTTCAGCAAAAGTGCTAACGGAATCTTCCACTTCAACCATTACGTAAGAACCGCTTTCTTCACGGACCCACTTCTTGGCATTATATTCCATACCGGACAGATCGTTTACATAAACGATAGGACCGCCGGTTTCAATTGCCATAGGGTTGGCATTGGCATTCAAAGCCATATCGGATGCGAGGTTACCGATGCGGAGAGCATTGGGATTAGAGTTGCTCTCGTCACGTTCAAAACGCCAGTACATGGTGTATGAGGGCACCAGAGAATCATACAGCGAGAATGCGGCTGTGGTGCCATGCAGGCCGAGCCAAGGGCGGTCAACAAACAGACCTTCATTGTCGGCAACTGCGCCGGCAGACTTGTACTGACTCTTTTTAGCTTCCAGAAGGCCCTCAGCCGTAGTGATCGTATCTGCTGCTTCAGGATCAACTGCGCCAAGGTCCATAACACGGTCAGACGCAATCTTGTAATACTTGGGTTTAGCGGCAGACGACAACTCCGGCTTCACAAACGTGTAGCTTTCAGCTGCTGCGGAGCCTGCGACGAGCAAGCCCATCAGAAGAGTAAAATTTCTCATAAAATTAAATTGTTGGGAAAATGAGTATATTAAATAGACTGTTTAGCTTTTCACGATAATGTTTTCATGATATGATATCGGCGGCAAATATACACATAAATTTTCAAATGCAAACAATTTTAAGGTTTAAATTGCCATGACATATCTTTTGTCTTAAAATAAAATTGCCATTGTTAAAAATGATTTCACCAGCAACCATATTTACAGACGGCATGTTATAATAGCAAAATATCTTAATTTAACAGAATCTGACTATGGACTACAACTCTATCATCAACAGCAACAATGTGGTACTGGTGGAATTTTTTGCAACATGGTGTCCTCATTGCAAAAGAATGATCCCAGTCATGGAGGAGGTAAAAAAACTTCTTGGCAACCGGGTCCCTGTGTACACTATCGACATTGACGAAAATGAAAAAGAAGCAGAAGACAACAAAATCGAGACCATTCCTACCTTCATCGTTTACCATAACGGCAACCAAGTGTGGCGCCACAGCGGGGAAATAGACAAACAAGACCTGATAGGCCACGTAGAAAGTCTGCTTCAATAAAAGCAAGAACAATTTCTGCATGAAAGATAAAAAGTCAGATACCCGATAAACTTTTTCGCCCGGAGAATGTTGTTAATTACAGACAACAACATTGTACATACCGAAAAACTCAAACATCATGAAAAGTTATCTGACTTTCGCCTACATCTACAACCCGAGTCCTGCAATTCCCGATAACCAGACTGACACTGCAATTCCCGTTGAGCAGCGACCGGAATATTGGACCGCACACGCATGATCAAAATCAAAAAATAATTAAAACCATTAATACTCCATAATTAATTATGAAAAAATTTGTTTGCACCGTCTGTGAATACGTATATGATCCCGCAGTAGGAGATCCCGATAGTGGCATCCAGCCCGGCACCGATTTTGCAGACCTGCCTGAAGACTGGACATGTCCGGTATGCGGAGTCGGCAAAGATATGTTTGAACCCGTGGATTAATATAAATGGGCAAAAAAGTCTCCGATCACGTAACGTGGGTGGGCAAAACCGACTGGCAGCTCACCAAGTTTCACGGTGACGAATATTCGACTCATCTCGGATCAAGTTATAACGCATACTTGATCCGAGACAAAAAGACCGCACTTATAGATACGGTCTGGGAACCGTTCGACAAAGAGTTCGTAAGCCGTCTGAAACGCGAAATCGACCTCTGTGACATAGACTTCATAGTCATGAACCACAACGAGATCGACCATAGCGGCGCTCTGCCAGAACTTTTGCGAGAAATACCAGACGTGCCCATATATTGCACAGCACGCGGAGAAGCCATACTCCGCGGCCACTATCATGGTGACTGGAACTTCAAAAATGTACACACCGGCGACACTCTGTCGCTGGGTGACACTACCCTGACCTTTATCGAAGCCCCCATGCTCCATTGGCCGGACACGATGTTCACACATCTAAGCGGCGACAACGTGCTGTTTTCAAACGATGGATTCGGACAACATTTTGCATCGGAATCTTTGTTTGACGATCAGGTGGACATGACTCTTCTGGTCAATGAAGCCGAAAAATATTATGCCAATATACTTGTGCCGTTCAATCCCATGGTAAGGCGTAAGATGGATGAACTCCTATCAATGGGCCTTCCCATCGACATAATCGCGCCAAGCCACGGTATAATATGGAGACGTAATCTACGGCTGATCATTGACAGATATCTGCAATGGTGTCGCGACTATCAGGAAAACCAGATAAGCATAATCTATGACACAATGTGGAACTCCACCCGTGTCATGGCAGAAAATATTGCGGAAGGGATCAACAAAACCGACAGCGATGTCACCGTAAAACTGTTTAATGCATCCCACCATGACAAAAACGACATCATAACCGAAGTATTCCATTCCAAGGCATTGATTGTCGGCAGTCCGACCATTAATTCCGGAATATCATTCGCCATGAGCGGTATAATGGAGATGATCAAAGGGATGAAATTCAAAAATAAAAGCGGAGCATCTTTCGGATCATACGGATGGAGCGGCGAAGCAGTCAAAGAACTTGACACACTTTTGTCGGCATCCGGATTCAACGTCGTAACCCCTGGGATAAGGACATTATGGGTACCAGACGGCAACGAACTGGAACGATGCCGACAATTCGGAGCAGACTTCGTGGCAAGCATAAAACAACAATCCAAACAGACAATATAAATCATGAATCCTACAAAATCAATCCGCGGCACTCAGACAGAAAAGAATCTTCTTGCCGCATTTGCAGGCGAAAGCCAGGCGCGTTCACGTTATTCTCTCTTTGCCCGGAAAGCGGAAGCAGAGGGTTATCAGCAGATTGCTGACGTGTTCAGAGAAACAGCAGAAAACGAACTGGAACACGCCAACATATTCTTCTCCTGCCTGGAAGGAGGCACTGCTGAAATTACAGCGGCCTACCCTGCGGGCGTTGTCGCCGACACAAAAACCAACCTTGCAGAAGCAGCTGCAGGCGAACGTGAGGAATGGAGCTCGCTATACACTAACTTCGCAGAAGTAGCCGAACAGGAAGGCTTTCCTGTGATAGCAGCAAAATTCCGCCTGGTGGCCAAAGTGGAAGTCCAACACGAGAAACGCTACAACAGACTGCTTGAACGTCTGGCATCCGGAACGGAATTCTCTCAGGAAACAGAAACCGAATGGCACTGTCTGGTCTGCGGATATGTACATACCGGAAAAGAAGCGCCTGCCAAATGTCCTGTATGTGGAGCACCTGTCGGCCAGTTCGAACGCAACCCAGACAATTACTAAGCCTACCCTTTTCCCTTTATCATAATAATATATCCACCAGCAGGACGCGCTATAGTGCCTGCTGGTGGATATATTATTATGCAATCTTACATGAACAAAACAAGATAAATTCGTTATTCAGACGAATAGCAATTATTTTATCTTTAGCGAATTCAACAAATAAAGGATGTGCTCCAAGAACTTCTTGTAGATCGCGACACACTGCGCTTCCATCTTTTACTGGTGCATTCCCATCTGTATAAGTAATAGTGAAAGAATAACGCTGACGATTTCCAGCTGCTTCAAAATCAGCCTTTGGCATTTGCCCCTTTACAATTTGTCCTGATTCTAAGGCCATTGACAAGGCTTGCAAAATTGACGGGAAAAATTTTTCCCAAATATGAGTATAATATTTAGCTCCCATTGTGTAAAAAATATGTATTTAACAAATAAGATAAATCAACGTATTTCCTCTTTTAAGTACTAAAAAGGCCTCAATCAGCACATAATTTAATGAGTCAAATCGCCATTATAATTATAACTAAAATGTACGTTCTGAATCGCTATATCATAAATCTATTCTTTTCATTCAAAGAATAAATCTTCAACAATATCTGATGATTTTACAGACAATGGAGTTACTGCATGAATTTGGTCCTTAATTGCACTCAATTCATTATAAAAATAATCACGAGACAATGTGCTAAGTAACCGAGTGCCTCCAATTTTGTTAAAATGCTTTGTAATAAAACGATTTTTATACTTAAAAAAAGTGACAAATACTTTCGGATTATCAATCATGAATTGGAGATATCCAATCACAGCTTCCTTATGTCGAGCAAAAGAATAATTTGCAAAGTTAGTTCGCAGGTCATAATCTCGAAATATCTGTTCTGTATATTTATATTTATTATCTGAACTGTCATCAACCGACAAATATGTCAGCCACCACAATCCCGATAGAGCGTGCATTATAGTTCCTTGAGCGAAAAACCAGTGATCAAGAATATATTGTTTGTTTTCAAAACCATTTTCCATAACTTTCGGAAATCGCTTCTGTATATATTCGAACAAATCAACATGAGACAGATAAATCCAAAATGTCCTATCTGAAGCCTGTAATGGAGTCAAATCCGGATAAGCTTCAAAAAGAGCAACCGCAGATTGAAAGTCACCTTGCGTATTTGGCACCATTTTTTCGAGTAGTCCTCCCGGATATGCAATGCCTGGTATCATGACTACCTGTTCTTGATCATAGACAAAATAATCATGAGTATATTTGTCTATATTTTGGCCGTTGCGCACAGCATCAATCAAATACTCTGCGTAGTTTTTCTTAAAAGTTCTTTGTAGCAGCATAATCATTCATCATCATCTTGATCCATCATTCCTCGGAATGATTCAAACATTCGTTTATAAGGATTCATCAGAAGCACTTGAGCCAATTTCAACACATCCTCTGCATCTTGGGAATCAAGCGTAGAACGAAAAGGCTCAAGTTCAGGAGAGTTGTCAATTCGATATTGCAATGTTCTCGCCCAAAGGGTTTCCTGATTTTCATTAATATATAGTAATGCCATAACGAGAGCGTTAAAAACAAGGGAAGAGTGGATAATTGTTGAAAACTGCTTATTGCCCAATATAGATTCCTTATATTGATTATACATATCAGATGGCAACTTAATATTTATTTTATCGCCGCCAAGATCAAACTTAGGCATCTGCTCCATTTTTCCCTCGGTAATCTGCATAAATGAGCCAACAGAGCGAAGTTTATCATATTTAATATCCGCATCATAATTGAACTGACCGATAAACGCAAGTAAGTCTCCAGGTTCGAGATCAAAGTAATAGCCTATATAATCCTCATGGAAATTGGTGTTGTAATAATTCTTAATAGGCTTGATTACCACAACCGACATCTGGAAAGTTACGCGACCGGCCAATGCAGTACGATCAAGTTCGATATGTAAATGAGGTCCTTCTGAAAAATAGCATTTTCTAAACAAAGTACCACTACACTCGACCTCGCAAGCATATTTGGCATTGCCATTGTTAATATGTGTAATAATATCTCGATTTTGCATATCAAGATCAACGTCAAACTTAAACGTGCGTGCCGTTTTTGATATATCTACACCGATAATACCCGGGTGAGGTTCAACATCATCACCAATGCCGAGTACAGGATAAGGAAATGACAGATTATTGATTTTCATAAGCTTTAAGTTTTATAGCATGACGCATATTGTCTTTAAAAAGAACTTTGACGATATTGCGCCCCTGCTCAAGTATAACGCCTGTAAGAAAATTGTCCTTTATGATACCATTGTCGGTATATTCAATATCAACAACGTCATCATTCTGCTCTCCAATTGTTATAAGTTCAAGTTCACCATCGATAACATCACGATCACAGTGGATAATAAGCAAATGATAGTTCTTTCCGTTCTCATTCTGCGCAGCAACACGAAAACGAACAGGCAGAAACAATTTATATGTACCATTGTGATCTTGTATTTTCATTTCCGTAAAATAATCTCCAGCAGTTGGCTTACCACCCTTAATACGAGATTTTTTCTTCCGATGTCCTCCAACTCCGGCTAATATACGTTCTGCATCTTCGGACTTCAATTTGTCTTCTATATTTCCAGAAGACCCGACCTCTACGATTTTTACAGATCCGACATTGGACCTATCGCTCTCTCCCTTATTCTTTTGATATTTATCAATAATATCTGTAGTCAATAATATGCCCTCGTCTTTAGTATATCCTGTCGGATTGCCAACTTCATGATCTTTCTTATCATCATCGTCAATAAGAGATTCTGGAATATATAGTAATTCATCCAAACCAGTAATCTCAAGTGCAGAATCCTCAGCATTAGAGAATAATAGGCTAAAACAACGCATTATAAAAGCATGTATTTCAGTCATTGCATCTGTTCCTTTATCTACAATGCGGTTATTATTATCTCTCCAATTCGATGGTTTCCATTCATCATGTGCTGGGTTTTCCATAGATTGGAGAATCTTATCACCAATATGATTTGTGCAAATAAAAGTCCCAAATACACCATAGCTCGTTTGAGTACGCTTGCCATAAACAAGCATAAGCGGACGACGCATATAGATGATTTTATCCTTAGAAGTTGAAGATTTTATGAGATACAGAGTACACTCTCCAAGTATTGGCAATTTTTCAGTAAAAGCTTTAGCTTTCGTCGAAATACCAGATTCCCTTACTGCAAGGTAGTAAGGAAGGGGCTTAAGATAACCGCTTTTAGCGGTGTTGTCCTCTTCATCTGGAAACCGATCCAGCATATATCTGTCAAGATTGTCCGCACTAATTTCGTGATTGTCAATTTTGATAACAAGGTGATGGGAATAAATAGCATACCAAAAACTCTTAAGAGCCTCATCAATCATTTCTTCAGTTGCTTGTTGCCTGAGATTATCCTTGAATCCGAGAATATAAAATGATGTTCCCGGTTCATCCCTCCGAAAACGCACTGGAATATGTTCGATATCAGTAATCGGCTTTCCATTGTTATTATCATAATATCCGACGGAACTAACTTTTTCCCCTTTAAAATTATGTGAACATAACCACGAAACACCCTCAAAAGCATGTTGCCCGTTGTTCGTCAAAGACGAAATGAATACAGATCCAATCGGTGATAACTGGAAATAAGCAGATTTACCGAAACCAAAAGAACCGCCACTTTGTTGGTCAATTTTCGAGCTTACACCTGCTGCGCGAGCAAAAGCATAAAATGGCGATTGTGAAGAATTCGGATCATATTTCATACCTTTAGTATTGAAATCCGACACCCGTATATACCCAATTTTACTTCCCCTCAAATCATCTGAAAAACATTCTGCCATCGAATTATAGAGTGCTACTGCTTTCTCTTGCCAACTGAAATAGTTGAGACATTCTATGATATGTTCACGTAGATTAAAGAAATTCGTAAAATTTCTGGCATTGAGATTCGAGAATGAAATCTCAACTCTGACAGGTTGCAATGGATCGAGTACAGCATCGAGAGAATTCTGCACGGCTTCGCGCACAAGTGCCGAATAAGGCTTTGCACGAAAGTTTTGCATCATGGCATCATTTGGGCCATCTTCGCGACCACCTTCTTGGGTGGCAAAATGCCAATAACAACCTAATTCAGGAGTTTCAGATGTATATTCCATGGTAAGATATTTAGACCGGTTAAAGTTACTAAATTCCTAACAAATATCAACTAAATGTAGCAAATTTATATTCTTTGTTTTATTTTGAGTCGATTGTAACCGTTTAACATTATTTGAATCTTAGTCTCTTTACCATAATTTAACCCAAATGTCACTACAGAGCGTTTAAGTTCACCATCTATTCCAGACCGATCGGCCGCAAAATGCAGGAAGGTGCATGTAGTCCAGTCGACCGTAAGTTGTATCTGTTCACGGTTGAACATACCGGTCTGCAACAGGGCGCTCTTTGTCGAGATCGCTTTCGATATGATGGATTTCGTATTCGTATAGCCTAGAAAATCATCCGTATTCACAGATCCACCGGATCCTGTATATTGTGAGTCAAAGGCGCTCCACCACACTTCGTTGTCACATCCGTCGAAAAATGTGGCATCCTTCAGCGCCACCACATAACCATGAAATTCCTCAAACGGCAACATCCCGTTTTTAGTCCGATAAAACGACGATTTGTCCTTGAACGAAGTGGCTTCACCTACATAAAACACAACACCTATGGGATTCACTTCAGTTTTCAGATCAGCACTCCAAGTACCGTCACTATAGTAAAAATCACCGATTTTCGGAGGTAATACAACCTCCTCCGGAGGATTGTCCTGATAAAAAGTAACACTATCGACATCAGCGATATCATACTTTACAGATAAACCGTGTTTAACATGCACCGTAAATCCCTGAGCCATAGCCGGAATTATAGAAATTGCGGCAACAATAACCGCTGATATAATACGTAAAGATTTCATTTTTTCATGATTTTATAAGATTTTCCATCACTTGTCACAATCAGATATACACCTTGTGGCAGATCCGTAATACAAATCTCAGCCACCCCTGCATCAGACACCTCATATACCGTATCAACCATACCGCCAAGACGATATACAGTCACCACAGTGCCCGGACAAAACCCCTGAAGAATAATGTTATTGCCGTCAACATAAGTCAGTCTCCGTTCGTCAGCCTTCACATTCCCCATACCGCTCACCGTGGTGAAGTAAAATTTACGGACATCTGCAAACAAATGACTGTCACTCACATCCGCAGCATATATCATAATTGATGCCGCATCAAAAATAACTTTAGGCTTATCGGCAAGCACATAGCTATAAGACATACCGTCGTTATAAAAAACAACCAGAACACCCTGCATTGGAACAGCCGAAAGACAAAATCCCGATCCCGCCAGCAATATGGTTGCCGACAATCTCCGCTTAAACGTATTTATGCGTTCAGCGACAGTACCAAAAAAATCCTCCATACGTTTTGTGACATTTTAGCTTAGACATGTTATATATTTATTGAAAGTATTTTCACATAAATAACCGCAAAAACACACAATAAATACTAATTTAGCAACAAAATGACACAAAAACAGCAAATTATACTAACACTACATATTTAAACGCTCAAAAACACGCGCATACATTTCAGCTTTTTTCTCCAATGACATGGGAAACGCCCTCGAGGTTGACGGCATCCGGAAATGATATATCTCTCTTTCATTATGTTCGAACACAGCATATTCGCCCATTTTCGGCGTTTCCGTGTGTGTGAGACCGGCTATAACCCCGGCTGCTTTTTCCCCGGTAGTCACCAAAGTATCTATGGTAGGATACCCGTCTAAAACAGCATTTATATCTATTGTCTTACGTATATCCAGAAACTTGTCGGACGCATTATCCTTCAATCTCACCACTTCTGTACCGGTATCAGACATTGCAATATGACGTTCGGCAAGAAAACGCTTGATTTCATCCAGCTTGAACGTCTTATTTGTTAAATCGCAGAATCGGTTTCTATCGTTATAAAATACCCGACCGCATATTCTCCAGTAGTCATTATTCCAGTTAGGATAATAAAATTCAAACGTCCATCGCTTGGATTGCGGTGGAAATGTGCCCATCACAAACATTCTGGGATTCTCCGGTATGAACGGAGGAAACGGATGACTCTCGATATTCATTATTTTAATACTACAATCTTTATATATCCCAAAGAAAACGACAGGCCACTAAAGCCTGCCGTTTTCTATCTACCTGATTACTATTTTATAAAAACCTTATAAGTATGTTCTGTTCCGTCTGTGTATTTGTCTGTCCTTATATATATGCCATGTGACGGCGTATCAACGGGCTTTCCACATATATCGACAACAGATGATTCAAGCACAGGCTTCAGTCCTACAGTTGTCTCATCAAGTCTGACAATACCATAGTAAGACCTTTCTGAAACACGCGTCTCACCATCTACCTTATATACGCTTTCAATGCCGATGTTGTCATATTCCGTCTCATATATCACTACTGCCTGTTCAATATTGTTATAGAACAAAAAATCCCAATTATCATCAGCACCATAAGGAATTTCCGTAGTGGGAGACTCCAATGATTCATAGACCGATGGATCAAATGAGTAAAGAACATCATCATAATACATCCGCCATGAAAGCAATTCTTTTTCTATAAAGTTTCCGTCAACATCCGTAAGTGGCTGAGTGAAAAACAGAGCATCCACCTCAATCCATTCCAATCCGCTAATGATCGGACTGGACGGAGTCGCAGGCTTCCGTTTATACTCAGCAAGTCTTCCGCTATAAAGAATATAAGTGACATCGCCAGCTATAGTTGCCGTAAAATAGTGATCATTGTCAAAAGTGAAAGTACGTCCATCGGTCACATCAAGGACAAATTCATCATCTTTGACCCATATCAAGCAGTCTTCTCCTTCAATCTCCGCAGATTCACGATGAGCGGCTGAAAAATAATAATGATACAGTCCGTGACCTAAATATTGTCCTGATTTTATGACCAGATGAGTTTTGTCTTCCGAATATGTACCGACAATCCAGGCATCCGGCAGGAAACGGCACAATCCTTTAAAATAAACATCATCACCATCAAATGCGACCTGAGATATCTGAGAAAAAACGATGTTGTCCTGTTTATAAACAAAACTATAATCCGACAATTCAGCTGCAGCTGGAGGAGTAACAAGATCATCGAGAACCGGGGTCATCGTCATTGCTCCACACAATGCAAACACTCCATCCGATTCATCCGTGATAACCGGATAAAAACGCTCCATCCAATCCTTATCCAGATCGGTGCTGACAATTTTGCCATCATCCTGCAAAAGGAGCGTATATGAGTCTGCATCACGATGTATCTTGGATGCCATATTACCGTTAGGAAGATTCTCAAATGTAGAAACTTCCAATGTCAACATTCCATATTCAGGATGCTCGCCAAGTTCCTGATGCGTAGGAATCGTTATGACTCCATCTGCATCTATTGATGCTGAAATCCAGTAATCTTCACCAAGTGCGAAAAAATCATAGAAATACACCTGGCCTTCGTCTCCATAACGTAACACAGATGCAAGACCGGTATTGTCTATGATATAATCATAAGCCAGACACATTCGATCCGTAGAATATATCTTTTCCTCACCCTGCGGAGCGGATTTGTCATTTTCCAAACCATTTGCAAAGGCAACGGCAGACACAACTTTCTCTCTGCGGAATTCCTCGGACATTCCGGCATCCTCACCAGAGCGCATCTCATAAACAGGAGAGCGCATCCCGACAAATAATCCCGATGTAGGGGCAGCAAACACATCTGACGGAATCAACATCAAACCGGCCATAGCAGCAGAAATGGTACACAAACACACTAAATCTCTCATTCTCATAAATATTAAAATATTAATTCGGTATAATCATGTCACGGTTCATACAAACATGATTATACCGAACAACGTTAAAAAATCTTACTTACGTATCAGCTCCTTCACACGACCGTAGATATTCTCGACCGTATAGCCGAATTTCTGGTCAAGCACCTTATAAGGAGCTGATGCACCAAAACGCTCAAGGCCGAAGACCTCCCAATGTCCGGCTCCGCGCATCAAAGGATAGAGAACAATGGGCAATCCGGCAGTCAATCCAAATCTTACTCCGCCTTCAGGCAACACCTGATTCTGATAATTCTCAGACTGATGCAGGAACAGACCGATCGAGGGCACTGATGCCACAGCCACATTGCAGCCTTCCGCTTTCAAACGTTCAGCCACATTGACAAGCAGCGACACTTCCGAGCCATTGGCCACAAGAGTCACGTCAACAGACGTCGACGAATCTGCCGCCATAACCAGATATCCTCCCTTTTCGGCAGCTTTGGCTTCCTCCTGACGAGACACGCCCGACATCGGAGGTATATCCTGAAGATCCTGTCGTGACAAAATCAGCACCGATGGTGAATTTGTATTCTCCATAGCCATTTTCCAGCAAGCCACAGTCTCGGCGGAATCAGCCGGACGCAACACCAGAGTGCTCATGCGCCCCTCCAGATTGTCCATCTGCTCAAGCAGACGCATCGCAGCCTCATGCTCTACCGGTTCATGGGTCGGACCATCTTCACCGACACGGAAAGCATCGTGAGAGAATACATATTTAACCGGCAGGCCCATCAGCGCGCTCATGCGCAATGCCGGCTTGATATAATCGGAGAACACGAAAAATGTGCCACAGGCCGCAATCATTCCTCCGTGCAACGCAATGCCGTTCATAATCGACGCCATGGTAAGCTCCGCCACACCGCTCTGCAGGAAACGTCCGCCAAAGTCGTCGGCGGTCATTGTCCGGGTCTTTTTCAAGAATCCGTCAGTTTTATCGGAATTGGCAAGATCCGCCGAACTTACTATCATGTTGCCGATCTTCTCGGCAAGAACTCCAAGCACAGCTGCCGACGCATTACGGCTCGCCTGATTAGGCTTATATGTTATGGCATCCCAATCTATAGCAGGGATCGTACCGTCTATGTATCCTTTCAGCCGTTCCGCCAGCTCAGGATTGGCATCGGCCCATTTTCGCTCTACGTCATGACGGGCATCGGCAATGGCGATAAGTTCTTCTCGACGCCGCGCAAACATAGCAACCACGTCATCCCATATCTCAAACGGATTTTCCGGGTCACCGCCAAGTCCGCGTATAGTGCGGGCCACATCAACACCCGCCTTGCTCAACGGCTGTCCATGGGTGCTCACTGCTCCTTCATAGCTCTCGCCATTCGGTCCCACAGCTCCCTTGGCCATGGTGGTATGCCCTATTATCAGAGTCGGACGGTGACGCTCTGCATGAGCAGCCGCTATCGCGCCGCTCAGAGCTTCCGGATCGCTTCCGTCCACTTCTATCACATTCCAGTTCCATGCACGATATTTAGCTGCAGTGTCCTCATCCGTCACTTCATTGACTTTAGTGGACAGCTGCACTTCATTCGCGTCATAGAACATTATCAGATTATGCAGACCGAGATAACCTGCTATCCGGCCAGCGCCCTGCGAAATTTCTTCTTGTATGCCGCCATCGGAAATAAAGGCATACGTCTTGTGTGCCACCACATCGCCAAACTGGGCTACAAGCACACGTTCGGCTATTGCGCATCCCACGGCCATCACATGGCCTTGTCCCAACGGACCGGAACTGTTTTCCACTCCACGCTTGACATCCAGCTCCGGATGACCGGGAGTCACACTTCCCCACTGGCGGAACTCTTTAAGCTCATCCATGCTATAACGTCCTGTAAGAGCAAGTATGCCGTACAGCATCGGCGACATGTGCCCCGGATCCATAAAGAACCTGTCGCGGGCTATCCACTCGGGATCACGTGGATCGTATATAATATGAGAAGAGAAAAGCGCACTTACAAAATCGGCACCGCCCATAGCGCCACCGGGGTGTCCTGACTGCGCTTTCTCGACCATGGCCGCGATGAGCACGCGGACATTATCGGCAGCGCGAGTAATCTTTTGGTTGTCCATAGAAAATATATCCGGATTATTGAATTTCAAGGGGCAGAAACAGTCGTTTCCAACACCACAAAAGTAATAATTTGTTACTGTTTACACAACATTCACGCTTAAATAAATTTTTATTTGCCGAAACGCGGAGAAATCAATAACTTTGTTCCCTGCATGCGACGAAATCCGGTGATAATTACGGTAATTGCCGTGTGTGTTTGGCTGATAAGCCTGTCGGCCTGTCACACTACGCGTCATGTACCCGAAGGGCGCATGCTCCTTGATCATGTTGATATTGAAGTAACAAACGACTCGACATCAACCGACAAAGTCAAACCGTCGGAATTGTCAAACTACCTTCGGCAGAAACCAAATCACAGGGTACTGGGACTATGGCCGCTCCGACTCATGACCTACGATCTATCCGGCCGCGATTCCACACATTGGTGGAACAAATGGCTGCGCAGACTCGGACATCCTCCTGTCATATATAGTCAGCAAGCCACATCGCAGTCGGCATCCCAGCTACGTCTGGCCATGATCAACCGCGGATATATGGGAGCGACTGTCCATGTGGACACCGCCACACACTCCGGTGACAAAAAAATCGACGTTACATACCATGTCAACACCGGCAAGGCGCATCGGGTCAACAAAATAAAATATGAATTCGCAGATTCGGCCATAGCAGGCCTTATACGTGCCGATTCAACAAATTTCACACTGAATCCGGGAGACAAACTTGACCGCAATCTGCTTGATGCCGAACGCACCCGACTCACCAATCTGCTCCAGGATCACGGATATTACGCATTTCTCAAAGACTACATTAATTTCACTGCCGACACTGCGGCAAACGATCTTGGAGTTGATCTGACAATGGCCGTGAAAGCACCTCCCGGCGATACACGCCACAATGTGTACCGGATACGGTCCATAATATACGAACCTGACTACAATCCGGTCAGACAGACCCCTATACTCTGCGACACCATCCGATATCTGGACATCTCTGTAATATACGATGCGGCGGCAGGCGCCCCATACATCAAGCCCAAAATGCTATGGGACAACACTTTTTTAGAGCCTGGCAGCATATATTCCGCCAAACAGGTCACACGAACCTATGAGGCTCTTGCCAGACTCGGAATAGTGAAATCAGTCTCGATAGAAATGGTGCCGGCACACATCAGTCATGACGACGGCACCCGCTGGCTTGACGCCGTCATACGCCTGACACGCAATTCACTCCAGGGAATCACCGCGGAACTCGAAGGCACAAATTCCGAAGGCGATCTCGGCTTCGGCGTAGGACTGACATACCGGCACCGAAACATCTTTCACGGATCGGAATTGCTTTCTATCAAAGCGCGCGGCAGCTATGAAAGCCTGTCCGGCAACCTTGAAGGACTTATTAACAACCGCTACACGGAAGCCGGAGCGGAAATAGCCATAACGTTGCCTAAATTCAGGGCGCCATTTCTGCGAAGATCATTTAGGCGCACTGTACTGGCATCGACTGAATTTGCCCTCAACTTCAATTATCAGGAACGGCCGGAGTACACACGTGTAATAGCCGGAACCGGATGGAAATACAAATGGGACAGCCGCGACAACAACACCCGGCGCATTTTTGACCTGATCGACATCAGCTATGTCTATCTTCCTCGGTCAACCATCAATTTTCTTGACGATATCGCACCATCCAATCCTCTGCTGCGTTATAGCTATGAAGACCACTTCATAATGCGAATGGGCTTTTCATTTTACAAAACCAACAAAACGGCCCCGTCTCTGATGTCGCTTCCCGGTCAGCCACGAAAGCCGCGACGCAACATATACACCCTGAGGGCTTCCGTAGAATCCGCAGGCAACCTGCTGTATGCCATATCTTCTGCCATCGGCCAAAGCAAACACGAGAACGCATACAAAATTTTCGGCATACAGTATGCCCAATATATGAAAGGCGAGATCGACTATATGAGGGCCCACAATTTCGACAACAGATCATCGCTTGCATTCCATGCCGGATTCGGCATAGGGGTACCATACGGAAATTCATCAATGATGCCTTTTGAAAAACGTTTTTATGCCGGAGGGGCAAACGGAGTAAGAGGCTGGGGCGTCCGCACTCTGGGTCCGGGGCGTTATAACTCACACAACTCGGTAACAGACTTTATCAACCAGTGCGGCGACATACGCATTGATCTGAATCTGGAATACAGGATAAAACTTTTCTGGGTGTTTGAAGGCGCGGCATTCATTGATGCCGGCAACATCTGGACCATACGAAATTACGAGAATCAGCCAAACGGAATCTTCCGGTTTGATTCTTTCTACAAGGAACTTGCCTGGGCCTATGGCTTAGGCATACGCCTGGATTTCGACTATTTTCTGCTTAGATTCGATCTGGGCATGAAAGCCTATAATCCGGCCATCGGCCAGGAATGCTGGCCACTTTTCCGCCCCAACTGGCATCGCGACGCCACTTTTCATTTCTCGGTAGGCTATCCTTTTTAACTGTTTAAGTATGAAATCTCTGGTAATATTCGATCTCGACGGCACCCTGCTTAATACAATCCATGATCTCGCCCAGGCATCAAATCATGCCTTGCGCCGATGCGGCTTTCCGACACACGACGTCAACACCTATCCTACATTTGTGGGCAACGGCGTCGGACGCTTGCTCGAACGGGTGCTTCCACCGGACGCACGGCAGCCGGAAACAGTGGCCCGACTCCGCAGTGTATTTGAAGAATACTATGACCGCCATCTATATGATCATACCGTGCCATATCCCGGCATACCGGAACTCCTCGAGTCCCTTGCCGCACGAAACGTAAAACTGGCTGTGGCATCCAACAAATACCAGTCTGCCACATCGCGTCTTGTTGCCCACTTTTTCCCGCGCATGCCTTTTATGGCCGTTCACGGAATGCGACCCCACATCCCGGCCAAGCCAGATCCGTCGATTGTGTTCAATGTACTCACCGACTACCCCACCCCAAAAGCCGATGTGCTTTATGTGGGCGACAGCGGAGTGGACATGGAAACAGCAAGGCGTGCCTGCGTGGAGTCGATCGGTGTGACATGGGGCTTCAGACCTGTGGCGGAACTGCGACGATTTCTGGCAGAACACATCGTCAACAGCCCTGACGAAATTCTTCCGCTGGTATTGACCCGATAAAAAGCCCAAACTTCATATTCTGTAATCCTCACCCAGAACAGTCATGAACAATATCCCACACAACATATCCGATGAGCTGTCTTTGATACAATCCGATCTCATGGCTCTGCTCCGCAGAGTAAACAACCTTCAGCAACGCATCGCAGAGATGACGGAAAAGGCTGACAATGCCATCGTCGAAGATGAAACCGCCCAATACATCGAACCCGTTGTTGACACAAAACAGGATTGCGAGCCGGAAACATACGCACCGGAGGCATCTGAAATATCAATACCGGATAAAACAAACGAGCCGGAAGAAGAAACAGACGCCTTTGAAGAACAGACTGAATACATGCAGACCACTCCACGTCTACAGATAGCATTATCAATAAACGACCGGTTCCGCTTTCGCCGCGAACTGTTTGCAAACGACGATGCCGATATGGCCGATACACTGGATCTGATATCCGCCATGAAATCAATCGGCGAAGTGGAAGACTATCTGATCGATGATCTCGGATGGGACAGAGACAATGACGAGGTCCGTCTGTTTCTCTCCATTATCGGCCGACACTTTTCCTCCAAACCGTCACACCTGTTATAACTCGCCTGTACACAATGAGCGGAAAACTCTATATAGTGCCAACTCCTGTAGGCAACCTTGACGATATGACCCCACGCGCTGTTCAGGTGCTCCGGCAGGCAGACCTGATTCTCGCGGAAGATACACGCACAAGTGCTGTGCTGATGAAAAAATTCGATATATCCACTCCTATGATGAGTCACCATAAATTCAATGAGCATGCTACAGTGGCACCTATCATACAGCGCATAGCCGCAGGAGAAACCATCGCACTGGTAAGCGATGCGGGAACCCCAGGCATATCAGATCCCGGATTCCTGCTTTCACGCGAATGCCGCCAACATGACCTTCCTGTCGAAACCCTTCCCGGAGCCACAGCACTTATCCCTGCACTGGTAAATTCCGGACTTCCTTGCGACCGCTTTACTTTCGAGGGATTTCTACCCCCGAAAAAAGGACGATCCACACGGTTGAAAGAACTGGCCGAAGAGCCCCGTACGTTCGTGATATATGAGTCTCCTCTCAGGCTTGCGCGCACCCTATCAGAACTGGCTGCAGTCTGCGGCGGCGACAGAATGGCCGCGGTCTGCAGGGAAATATCAAAACTCCACGACACAACCCACCGCGGAACTCTCGGAGAACTTGCCGAAGAATTTCAAATGAACATTCCGAAGGGCGAAATTGTTATAGTAATTGATGGCAAAAAGAACGAACCGCGTTCTGTCCACCGCAACAAATATAAAGACAACGAATCCTGATTTTACGTTTCAACAGCAAATATAACCAAAGAAAAATGAAAAAACTTCTCCCTATCGTATCTGGAGCCGCCATAGCACTGGCCATCGTCTCTTGCGGCAACACAAAACTGTCAGAAGAACAAGCTCGCAACAACCGGCTTGACGATTCTCTGCGAGTGGCACTTGCCAATTCCGACAGTCTGTTCTCTCTTCTCTACGACGTTACAGTAGGAATGGACCAGATAACACATCTGGAACAACTGCTCAACGCACCTATCAACAGGGAAAACGCATCGACACGCGACCGTCTGCGTCTGGAAATGGAAGCCATACAAAAAGGACTGCAGCAACGCAGACGCCGCATAGCAGAGCTTGAAGCCCAGCTTGCCAACTCAAGCGCATCCAACAATGCCAAACTCAACAAGCAGATCGCACAGCTGCGAGAGCAACTCGATAAACAGACCGCTACTGCGGCGGAACTGCGCAAATCTCTTGAAGCCGCAAACATACACATCGAGACTCTCGACGCTACCATCGACTCTCTCGGATCCGCCCTCGACACCATCACTGCGGCCCGCGAGAAATCAGACCAGGAATTAGCAAAAGCTATTGATGAGCTCAACACTGTGTACTATGTCATTGGCACAAAAGACGAGCTGAAAGAGCACAGCATAATTGAAGGCGGAGGTTTCCTGCGCAAAACCAAGATTCTGCCCAGCGATTTTGACCGCAACTACATGCAACGTGCCGACCGCCGTACACTCACATCGCTGCCGCTGGATTCAAAAAAAGCCAAAGTGCTCACAAACCAGCCGTCAGACACATATACTATCGAATCTGGAGCCAACGACATGAAAACGCTTGTCATCACAAGCCCCGACGCATTCTGGCAGACAAGCAATATTGTTGTAATCCAAGTGAACTGATTTGATTTTTTTGCGTAAATTTGCAAAAATTTAAATCAAATACACACATACATTACAATGAGACTCAGAATTCTAACATCAGTTATGGTCGCTGCATGCACTGTCCTCAGTGCATGCGCGACTTCCATTCCTTCGTCGTCGACAGCAACCGACAGCCCTCTTGGCGGACTGTTAAACAGTCTTGGCGGTAAAAAAAATGATAATTCCGGTTCGCAGTCAGACAGTGGTTCGGGATCCGGTCTTGGAGGAATCGTAGGCGGACTGATCGGCGGACTGATCTCCACCGACAACGTTGACACCAAATCCATGACAGGCACATGGGCCTATTCATCGCCCGCCGTATGTTTCAAATCAGAAAACCTGCTCAAAAAAGCCGGTGGTTCGGCTGTGGCAGCAGCTGCGGAAGGAAAACTGGCTCCTTACTATCAGAAACTGGGTCTCACAAAACTCGTGCTGACTATCAATGATGACATGAGCTTCACCATGAAGTCCGGAGTGCTCACAGCATCCGGAACCATCGAAAAAGATGATAACGGTGACATCTTGTTTCATTTCAAGGCTCTGAAAAGCATAAACATCGGCACAATGAAAGCCTATGTTACCATGACGGCTGGTCGCAGCATGTCGCTCATGTTTGATGTCAGCAAACTCATATCCATCATAAAAGGCATAAGCTCCGTAGCCGGAAGTTCGACCATTAAAAGTGTCAGCTCGCTGCTTGAAAGCTACGACGGGGTATGCGCCGGCTTCAAGCTGTCTAAACAATAAATCAATTATTCAGCCCTATGGTGGCCCGCATGAAAAAACTGCAACGCCGCCTCTACCTGACAAGGAAGGCATATTCAAGGTTCGTCCACCGATTTGTGGCGACTTTGCGTGTGCTTTCCTCTTTTTTGAATGTATTATCAACAATAGCCGCGGCAATATGTATAACGGCTATCGTAATTTACGGCGGCTTTGAGGACAGAGCCTTGTCGCCTGATATGGTGTGGCCCATACTCCGGTGTGTCCAGGCTGTTTTTACTGTCAATGTTCTGTTCAATCTACTGTTTCTTTTCAAACAGACGGCCAACCAGTCCAGAGCTATAAAATGGATACTTGACACCGGAATAATCATCTCACTTCTCGTATGGCTCTCTCCCAGGCCATCACCTCCATTGATTCCGGTCCTTGAGACCGTACTTTACTCTCCCTGGTTTCTGATAACAGTACTGACCGCTTATTCGGCAGAACTCCTTAGCGTGTCTCTGATCCGCATTATGGGCCACCGCATCAATCCGGCCCTGATCCTCTCTTCATCATTCTTTATACTCATCTTGATCGGATCCGCACTGCTGATGATGCCGCAATGCACATTTTCAGGCATATCGTTCACAGATTCACTATTCATCAGCACATCTGCAGTATGCGTGACCGGATTGTCCACAGTCGATCTTCCGTCCACATTCACCACTCTGGGGCTATTCATCATTGCCGTGATGATGCAGATCGGAGCCATCGGAGTGATGACATTCACCAGCTTTTTCGCTCTTTTTTTCAGCGGCAACATCTCTCTCTATTCACAGTTCATGGTCAAAGACATGATCTACTCAAAAACAATAAATTCGCTGCTGCCCACTCTACTTTACATCCTACTGCTCACGTTGGTAATGGAAGCGCTCGGAGCATTTGGCATATTTCTGAGCATCCATGGCGACATACCCGACATGACCACACGGGATGAGATAATTTTCGCGGCATTTCATTCTCTGTCGGCCTTCTGCAATGCCGGTTTCTCAAATTTGCCGGAAGGATTATCCAATCCGGCATTGCTGCACGGCAATCAGGTAATATATCTGATAATGTCGGTACTGATCGTGACCGGCGGCATCGGCTATCCTATTCTGGTCAATGCCCGTGACGCTCTTTTTACCAGCGTCAGCCGCCTGTGGAAATTTCTGCGTCATCGTCCGGTTCCGCCGCGCATCACTCACCTCATGGATCTCAACACCCGGGTAGTACTCGTCACCACAACCATACTGCTTGTAGCCGGTACCGTGTCATTTCTCCTACTGGAAAACCACCACTCACTCTCAGGAATGTCACCATGGGAAAAATTAGTGCAGTCCATATTCAATTCCGTCACCCCGCGCACAGCCGGATTCGCATCTGTCAATCCTGGCGGATTCCTTAACGTGACACTGATTCTGGTAATGTTTCTGATGTGGGTCGGAGGTGGATCACAGTCTACAGCCGGCGGCATAAAAGTCAATACGCTTGCCGCGGTTATACTTCATCTGCGTACCACCGTAACGGGACGTAACAAAGTGGTGTACCACAACCGGATGCTGTCGACAGCATCCGTAAGCCGCGCGCAGGCCGTGGTGTTCCTCTCAATAGCAAGCTATATTTTCTATTCAGTCACTATGCTGATTATTGAACCGGATATTCCGGCTAAAATGCTACTTTTTGAAGTCGGTTCCGCTCTAGGAACCGTAGGTCTGTCTATCGGAGCCACTCCACTCATCGGCACAGGCGCGAAATTGCTGCTGTGTTCCGCTATGTTCATAGGTCGCGTAGGCCTGCTATCCATCATAGCCGGAATTGCCGGATCTAAAAACGAGCCGCCTGTGCGGTATCCTTCAGACAACATAATAATCAACTAACACACAAAAATCTCCGTCATGAGATATATAATCATCGGACTCGGAATCTATGGTTCCAATCTTGCCAAAGATCTCACAGCCATGGGTCATGAGGTTATCGGCGCCGACAGCAGGCCATCCAACGTGGAAGCAGTAAAAAACTACATATCCACCGTATATACTTTCGACTCCACCGACGAGACAGCCCTCAATGTATTGCCATTGACAGATGTCGATGTGGTTATAGTGGCCATAGGCGAAAATTTCGGCGCATCAGTCAAGACTGTGGCCCTGTTGAAAAAAGCTGGCGTAAAAAAAATCTATGCCCGCGCCGTCGACGACATTCATCAGGCCATCTTACAAGGTATGTCTGTGGACCGCATACTAACGCCGGAGCAACGTGCTGCTTTCGACCTTACTCAGGAAATGCTTCTTGGCAACACCACGGAAGCCCTGCGCATAGCAGCCCACCATTATGTAATGAGATTCGCAGCTCCTGAATATTTCTTCGGGCAGAAATATGCAGCCCTATCTCTTCACGACAATTTCGGGCTGGATCTCATCGCAGTGACACGTCCTGTCAGATCACGCAATATCATTGGCATAAGCACTGTAACCCAACTTCCTTTCGACTGGCACACAGATACCGAATCACGTGTTGAAGACGGAGACATATTCGTGTGCTACGGATCTGCTTCCGCATTCAAAAAACTGATGAACCATATAGGCTGACTACAATATTTCTGCCAGTAAACGCGTTTAACCATACGTGTACACCATCATTAACAAAACCTCAGGATGGATCGTTATAATGGTCCTGCTCGTTGCTCTTTCCGCTTGCGGAGGGGCAAAACTCTCCGTAGCCGATGAGCAGATGGCCCGTGGAGAATTTTACGATGCCTCACGTACATACCGCAAAGTGTACGACAAACTGAAGCGACCGGACGAACGTCCGCTACGCGGTCAGGTAGCCATGAAAATGGCCGAATGCTACCGTCGGCTCGGTATGGATTCCAGAGCATCCGCAGCATATCAGAATGCCATCCGTTTCGGTGTCACCGATTCCATGGCAGTGCTGCGCCTTGCAGAATCGCTCCATGCAGAAGGAAAATACGCACAGGCAATCACCAACTACCAGAAATTTCTTGAATCCGACCCCACATCGGCCATTGCCGAAACGGGTCTGGCCGGCGCAACCCTTGCCAAAAATCTGAAATCCAATCCCACGCGCTACAAAGTGCAGCGTCACAAGCTATTGAACTCATCCCGCTCGGACTATGCTCCCATGTATGCCGGAACGGATTTCGACATGCTGTACTACACAACCACAAATGAGAAGGTCAAAGGCGATCACCGCTCGGAAATCACAGGAGCAAAAAAGCCCGATATCTGGGTAATGAAAAAAAATGAAAACGGACAATGGCAGAAGCCGGAACCGGTGGAAGGAGAGCTGAACAGTGAAGTGGAGGAAGGCATCGTGTCATTCTCGCCTGACGGCACAACCATGTATCTGACAAAAGCCCGCCGTGAGCCTAATGCCAATACGGCCGTGGAAATCTACACTTCACAACGCAGCGACGCATCCTGGAGCGCACCGACCAAATTCGAGATAACGGCCGACACACTATCGAGCTACGGACATCCGGCCGTAAGTCCTGACGGCCGATGGCTTTATTTCTCATCCGATATGCCGGGAGGATCCGGCGGTTTCGATCTATGGCGAATTGACCTGAAAGCAAAGGCCGGCTCTTTGGAAAACCTTGGAGAATTTATCAATACTCCAGGCAACGAACAGTTTCCATACTGCCGTACTGATTCTGTCCTGTATTTTGCATCCGACGGCCATCCGGGCATGGGGGGACTGGACCTCTTCAGGGCCGAGATGACACCGTCCGGTGGATGGAACGTGGTCAACATGGGCTATCCTATCAACTCGCCTGCCGATGATTTCGGCATCACATTCGGTGACGGAGAACACGGTTTCTTCAGCTCCTCCCGCGGAGACGCACGCGGATATGACCATATATATTCATTTGAGCTTCCACTGCTTCAGATCTGGATATCCGGATGGGTGCTCGACAAAGATGACGAACCGGTGCCCAACGCGGTTATCAGAATCGTAGGCAACGACGGATCCAACCAGAAGGCCAAGGCCCGTGATGACGGATCTTTCCGTTTTCCTCTGGACCGTGGCATAAGTTACACCATGCTTGCCGGAGCTAAAGGATATCTGAACGCAAAGCAGGAGTTCACATCGGACACAATTGAAGAAGATGCCGAATACGGCGTGGATTTCATACTTGCATCCATACACAAGCCCGTTGTTGTGGAAAATATATTCTATGATTTCGACAAAGCATCCCTGCGGCCGGAATCCAAAGAAGCACTCAACGAAATGGCCCAGATGCTGCGCGACAATCCAAACGTGACCATCGAGATGGCATCGCATACCGACCGCAAGGGATCCGAACAGTACAACATGGCCCTGTCACAGCGACGCGCACAGTCGGTGATCGACTATCTTATCGGTGCAGGCATCAGCGCAGACCGTCTCAAACCGCAAGGCTACGGAAAATCCCGACCAAAAACCATCACCAAACGCTTGGCAAAAGAATATCCGCAATTTCAGGAAGGCACAGTACTGACCGAAGAATTCATCGACACACTGAACGAGACCGATCAGGACACAGCCGACCAGATCAACCGGCGCACGGAATTTCAAGTCCTGAGCATCGACTATCAGATGTTTTAATGAAACTAAGAACTGAACTCACCGGCAAATTCATCGGCGGCATAGACCATTCGTCATCGCTGCTCATGCTCGGCTCCTGTTTCACCGATGAAATCGGCCACCGGCTTGCAGCCCACGGCTTCAATGCCGTAGTTAATCCCACCGGCACTCTCTATAATCCGCTATCCATAGCCGCAACCATAAGAAACCTTCAAGCACAGCGGACATACCATGCCGATGAACTCATAGAAAACCAGGGGCTGTGGCGGTCCTTTGACCATCATTCACGTCTTGCCCACAACGACCGTAGTCAGGCTCTTAAACTCATCAACGACTCTATGGCAACAGGCTATGACGCTCTTGCCAAAGCAACCCATGTCATCATCACCTTCGGCACGGCATACGTATTTGAACACGCTGGCCGTGTGGTCTGCAACTGCCACAAACTCCCGGCAGGCCAATTTACACGCCGCAGACTGGACATTGAGGAGATCACAGATATATGGCGCCGGATAATCGACTATTATCCTGACAAAAAATTCATATTTACAGTAAGCCCCATACGCCATACAGCCGACGGGCTTCACGGCAACCAGCTATCCAAAGCGACACTTCATCTTGCTATAGATTCCCTCGGAGCGGAATATTTTCCGGCATACGAAGCACTTGTGGACGATCTTCGCGACTACCGTTTCTATGCCGACGATCTTGTTCACCCCTCCCCTATGGCCGTATCATACGTATATGATCGTTTCGCATCAACTTATTTCTCGCCGTCGACACAGGCGGAAGCGGCAATACGCCATAAAGCATATCTCCGCTCCTCACACCGGACTCTTCACTCAGTCTGACCGCATCTCTGTATTTCAGCCTGCAGCAGATCGAGAAATCTGGCAGCATGAGCTCCATCCATCTGAGTATGATGAAACTGAAATGAAACAGTCAGATAAGTCCGGAACCAACGCTTACGATACCGTCCCTAGATCATAAACGGGTTGTTGAAAACTCCGCTGTACATGCCCACGGCTCCGTCAATATCATATCCGGCGAGCGCCGATGTGCCTATTAACGTGAGTTCGGGATAAGAACTCACGTTATTACTTTCATTGAAATCTTTATTTGATCCAACATCAAAGATACAAACTATATGGTCAATAAACAAAGACACAGTCCCCCGACAGGAGGACTGTGTCGAAATTCAATTCAGCTAATCAATACGGAGTCAGCGTATCTCTATGCTCTCACCGGAAGAATGTGACGAGAATTCCGGCGCATACTGACTCTGAACTTCAGCAGGAGCTATCACAAAGCGGCCGTTTTCCGATACATAGAATTCCTCTGTCAGGACTGTGCGGCCTTTAGGAAGCCGGTCTATAAAGAACGTGGTGAGAGTATTTGACGGCTCAATATATGTCTTCAGACCAAAATTCCACAGAGGTCTGGACAATTGTTGCACAGGTTCGAACGCAGCAGGACGAGGAGATTTTACAACCACATAATCCATCTGGCGATCAGACTCGATGACAACTGTCACTGTAACCTTCGAACCTACTTTCAGATCTCCTGAGACCAAACGCGACACTGACATCTGGTCACATCCAGCCGCTTTAACATCTGCAGATTCATTGCTGATACGGGTCCATACCCCACCCCATGCCGGATATGCTCCTTTATGGACCTCAACAATTCCGCCTTTCGGCAGGTCAATGCGGAAGGTGCCCACCACGGCTTCTGCATCATGACGGATTTCAACGCCGTTTACAGTGATATTTATGCTATTTTCCGCAGGAACGAGCCACTGGCCTTTTCCCGTAGACAGTATTGACGCTATCATATCTGATGTCCGCAAACCGTTGCCCCAGTCCATGGACTGTTTGCGTGAAATCAGCCATTGGCGGATTTCATCCACATCTGCGGAATTAGGTTCAACATCCGCAAAGGCATTTAACACAGTGGAGCCAAGTCCGGTCTGTCTCCATGCCTTATATTGTCTGAGCGATTCTATGATACCGCGTGCTGTGGCCTGATAGCCGTTGGCATTCAAGATCATTGCCGCTCTGGCCTTGTCACGCAGCGACAAATCACGCCAGTCAGCCACAAGTCGCTGCACGGTGGCAACAGTGACCTTGCGTGCTGTGGAAGGTTGCGGAATATCGCTGAATGCCATGCGCATCTCCACGTAGTCCATATAATCCGCCTTGGGATGCTTCACAAATCTGCGCGCAACATCCTTATCAAGATACTGTATGCCTTCGCTTATGATCTGCTGCAGACGTCTGTCAGCAGGCAGATAACCGAGACGGCGCAATTGAGCAAGAGTGGTGAGCACGCGTTCCGTCACCCATTCCGACGGTTCCTCGCAATCGGCAGTCCACACAAGTCCGCCCTTTCTAACAAGATGAGCAAGAGCATCTACCGACTTCTCTATTACTTCTGAAACCTGTTTTTTGTCAAATAGCAGAAGCAGTCTGGCCATTCTCTCTGAATCGTCCTGTGCGGCACCCGGCCATGGTGTATTTTCCAGAAGAGCAATTTTCAGATCTTCATTTTTCAGCAGATTAGACACCAACGCCGAATCCTCTTTTTCCCAACGGTGCAGGGCACGCGATATTTCAGGATATGAACGCAGCAATCCGTCGGCCACTGCCGCTGAAAACAACGCCGCTGAAGCAGAAAACGCACTTTTGCTCTCGGAGGACTGGAGTCCGGGCAATGCTGTCACGCACTCCCACACGGCATTGCCAGTAACCTCTACAACACTTTCCGACGGGACATCCAGTCTTACGGACGCACTGTCGGCAGGCACAAAGAAGGCCCTGCTGTCGGTGACAGATACCATCGAGGGCAAAACAGGTATGATAACACGCTCTCCGTCGGTAAAGTTGCCGGCGGACGCACTTATCCTATAACCGACCATAGTCCGGTTATCAGCAGTATAAGGCACCGAGATGACCTTAGACGAACGGGCGGCAATAGAGTCGGTATTATTATAGGTCATTCTGCCGATTACACGATTGGTCGCAGGATCAAAGAGTTCGACCGTCACATCGACAATCTGTAAGGAATCAGTGTTATTCATCACCGTGGCCATCAGATCCAACCTGTCGCCGATGCGGAGGAAACGAGGAAGAGATGTCTGCGCCATAACCGGTTTTGACGCTATTATATCAGCACTAAAATCACCCGTGACCAGATTTGAATTATAAGCAAGAGCTTTAATAACCCACGTTGTATTGGCATTGGGAGCGACAAACTGTAATTGCAGCGTTCCGTCAGCACCTGTAGTCAAAGCCGGAGCCCACATCGCCGTAGGCACCTCCGACAGCCGATATGTAGACTCATTTGAAGCATTGCCGGTTTCAGCGTCTTCGGTTGCAGCACTGTCGAAGTGCGTTACAGATCCAAACAGGGTTTCTTTTTCTTCTCTCAATTCAATTCCCCCGTCAGCGGAATCTTCAATCATGGACTCTTCAACCATGGCCGATGCCTGCATTTTTCCCATTCCACGCACTCTAAGCATTGTATTGGTTGTGCCGCCGCAATAAGTGTATGTACGTGGCCAACGTCTGTCATACAGATTAAAGGCAGGAATTTCTCCAGGCACGGAAGGCCACTGCAGATACTTAGCGCTGTAGCCGTACTGACGGTTCTCTCCCGCTATATTTTCACGGTAAGAATATCCTGAGTTACCATATATCGGGAAATCGAATCTGAAAGGCGCAAGAGCGTCAAGTGCCTTTGAATACACGTCAAGCATCACTGCCGCATTTTCTACAGGATTACCCAGATTATCAGTCACGCGTATGGTCCATAGTTCACGATCGCCGGCAACGATACGATCACGCAATGAGCTGACCTGCAGTTTCAGCGAGCGGACAACAGCCGGACGCTTTACCTTGACAACAGCTGTCGACGTCTCGTAGTCACGAACGGTCCACAGCATCAGAGTAGCCTCATCGACACTGTCTGGCAGCTCAACCGGCACACGGAAATTACCGGCACACGGATTGATCCATTTTCGCTCCAATATTGTGTCGGCAGTCCATATAACGTAACGTATATGGCTGTCGGCAAACGAAGTGCCGCACAAAAGTTCAGTTCCGCATTCTACAGATGATTCAGGCACCCACAGCGATGTGGCCAAAGGAGGTGTCTTATCCGACGAACGATAGATTGCAACCTTCTCGATCTCGACAGTATCAGCCATAGCGGAATTATCCGGATTGACATATATGGTATAGAGTCCTGAAGGAATCTCGGACCATACCCACTTGTCTCCCATTTCAATCGTATCAGACGATGATATCAGACGATAGCTCAACCCGAATTCCACCGCCTTTCCAGCCGCATCCATCACGCTTACGGGAGGAATCCATGTCGGGGCGTCGGCCGCCACCTTGATACTTCTCGGAAAATCAGCTGATATATAATATGGTTTTCCGGGAACAAAACAATTGGTATCATGGCTTTCACCGGCCATGGATGTGACGGTGACCATGGCTCCGAGAGCAACATGCTGCGGAACATCCACAATAGCAGTAAACGCTCCCGCCGAATCTGTCAACGCCGATATCCGGGCAATGCGTTCATCCACTTCATTCATAAAATTCCAAAACCAAACACGCGGCCTTAGCTTATTGACAATCACACTGACCGAACCTCCTTGAACGGGAAATCCCGAATAGTTCAGCGCCGTACCCGTCACCTTGACACGGGTGGAATCAAGACGCTCAGCCGTGGCCTTGACTTCAAATGCAGGAGCTTTATAATCGCTGACGCTGAAATACGCTGATCCACCATCAGCAATCTGCAACGAATATGTTCCTTTAAGCCCTGAGGTCGGCAAAACAAACTTACCGTCAACGCGCCCGAGAGAGTCCGTCTGAAGACTGATCGAAGACACCTGGCGATAATTTGCATCATACAAATTCACCACGGTCTCTGTGTCATCGCACAAAGCACGTCGCAACGCATTGAAGCGATACAGGGTGGCAGCGAATTTCACGGTATCTCCCGGATGATAAATACTCCTGTCCGTAAGAATATTCGCAGCAGTCTGCCATTGTTTCGGGTCATTGAAATAAGGTCGGCCGGACCATAGAGAAGGAGAATATCTGTCGGCACCCAACGTACCGTACCAACGGTTCCGGTCATGAGAAAACTGCACACCGTCAACCACATCGCCGGTTATGGCATCAAGAGCAAAAAGATTACTTTTTCCGTTTCCAAAAACCTCGTCGACAATCATAAAATCGGTAACGGCAACCTCACATCCGCTATCGTTGACAGACCGTTTCTCACCAGCCAACACTGGCACGATCTTATACTGTCCATAGCCAGGAAGAGACACAGACACTACCGTATCGGACTTGAATACCCCTGATCCGTCAAAATGCAACGGTATGGAGGAAAGATATGCCTGAGAGGGTTTTATGGCATACAATGCCAGCTCCATATCATTGACATTTCTGGCTGCGACCTTGACATGAATCATAGAGTCCGGCACACAGATTTCACGGCTTTCTATTCGTACAGACGGAGCAGAAAGCGCATCGCGTAACTGAGCCACCGGTTTGTATGATCCGAATCTGCCGAGCCATTCCACGGTCATATCGTATAATGCTTTTATATCAGCATCATCCTGCGTGCGATGCTGCATCCATAGCAACAGATAGCTCGACGCACGCAGATGCCTGTAGCGTCCATACATATCAACGGCATTGCTCCATTCCGGATTCTTGCGCAGCGACCAATACATATAAGGCGCAGGCTCTCCTTTATGAAATTCCAACACCTGCGACAACAGAGAGTCGGATGGCTGCATATCCAGGCGCATGGACACAGCGAAATCGTAAAGAGTAGGAATATATACAGAATCCGCCACTATCACCTCGCGCCATTCTTTGACAGATGCACGCCGCAACGCATCTGTGTAGACCAACGCTGAATCAGCCCATCGCACACTATCAGTCATGTCTGCTCTCAGCAACTGCAACATGGCCCATGTGGCCGGATCTTTTACCTTTGACGCAGTCATGGCAATATCCTGTTCAACCATATTCACCGAATCGGGATCAGCGGCAAGATCAGCAAGAGACAAATTTATTACCGATCTTACCACAGCAGGACCATTGCCAATACGCAATGCGTTCTTAAGTTCTTTGCGCGCCGTCTTAGATACCTGCTTCGGATATGCGAAATCGGGTTTTGAAGCATAAGCCGCAAAACCCGTTATCAACACTACCAACAGTGACAACGCACTGACTGTAAATTTTTTCATTTTCTTGATCGTTTTGTTTCACGGCGGCGATCCATCAAAGACCGATGAAAATCACGTTCCGCCTTTTTCAATTTAAATAACTGCTGTTTTGAAAGAATTGTTTTCAGTTCACCATAATATTTCATGGTCACAGCATGTTGTTTCCCTTCAAGTTCAAAAGCGGCATCGGCAGCTTTCTCCAACTCCAAATCAGTGGCTTCAGCTCCTTTTTGTCTCACCTCCTGCTCCATTTTGCGCGCTTCACGCTCAAGTTTCCACCGCTCTGATTCCAATTTGTCATACACGCTGAAAAACTGTTCTTTCTGGGCATCGGACAGTTCCAGTTCCCGGCCCATGAAATCATGCTTATACTGTATCATCTCCGTCATCCATTGTTTGCGCTCGGCTTCCGACGGTCTGCCACCGCGACATTGACGGCTACCTTCGGCCTGGGCTGCAAGTCCGCATATAACGATAAGAACGGGAAATAGGAATCTCAAATTCATGATCCTTGATATTTAAATTATCTTTTATTTCTCATACATAAACTTATTCCAATCCATGCCTGCGGCATAAAGATCATCATACAGATCATACTCATCTACGGCCATATAGTAATAGTCATCCATAAACGAGTCATTTTCAATAGCATCTGCAAGCACCGGATTATTGTCAGGTGTTATTGCGCCTGACACTCCTGTCCCTCCCATCATGGCAAACATCTGAAGCATGCACCATATACCGGCAAACATAGCCGCCAGATAGATATAAGGGCGCGTTTTCTGCCACAACGACCGCGGCATCTCCACTACCGCAGGCTGTTTATCGGGCAGTTCACTAGCCATACGTTCGGCAAAACCGCGGAAATAACCGTCAGGAACGGTCATACCGTCCATGCGGCCGACTTGTTGCAATGGGTTTAAATCTTGTTTCATAGCAATTCTATGACTCTTTCAAAGCCGTATGGTTTAACTCCTGCCGGAAAAATATTGTTCTATTTTTTTCACCGCATGATGATAGGACGCTTTCAAAGCCCCCACAGAAGTGCCCAGTATCTCTGACATCTGTTCGTACTTCATATCATCAAAATATTTCATATTGAACACCAGTCGCTGTTTTTCCGGAAGTGCGACAATAGCCTTTCGCAGTTCAAGTCTCAGTTCATCACCATCGACCCATTCATCAGCTTCAATGGAATGGATCAGCATTGTGGTCTCATCGTCAAGCGACACTCCGCCGCGCTTGCGCTCATGCTCCAGAAATGTCAGCGACTCATTAATGGCGATTTTATAAAGCCATGTGGACAGTCTGGCATCACCGCGAAAATTATCAATCGACGCCCATGCTTTCATGAAAACATTCTGCAGCAGATCATTGGCATCGTCATGGTTCTGCACCATGCGACGTATCTGCCAGTAAAGCGGCTCGGTATATAGAGCTATCACCTGAGTGAAAGCCGCACGAACCTCTTCCGGATCGCGAAGGCGCGCAATCAGGTCCGACATTTCTGTTTCAGGCAACTCTTTCACGTCTCAAAATTACAAATTTCTATTCAAACACACAAACCGCACACAACCAGCATCGTTCATAATCCGTGAATGAACCCAACGATGTCGGCGAGAACATCAGGCGAAATAGTCTCGGATATTTTGCGATACTCTGTAACCGAGCCTGTTTCGGCATGTTGAAACAGGTGGTTATGGCCTTCATACAGACGCACAGTCACATTAGTAGGAGCAATCCACCGCATCGCATCATAATTCACTTCAGGAGAAACCTGCACGTCCTTTCCTCCGTATAATGCCAGGACAGGGCATTCCGTACGGACTATATACCTCTCAGGTGATTCACGTATAAAATATTTCAACCATGGAGTTTGCGTCGACTGTGCCACCGATCTGATATTATCCGCCATCTGCGACATCTCCGGCGACGTGCTCCAGCCAGAAGCAATCGAATCTGCCGCAGCGGCAATACCATAGCTCTCATCTCCGGCTATGATCCGGCCGTATAGTTCTGCCAATGCCGCCATATATTTCGCTACAATCTCCTCAGACACTCCAAGTTCAATCAATGCCCTTCGATTCTGGTCGATCAATATAGAATCGCCACGCACTGCCGGAGCACCGAGGGCCACGGCAAAATCAACCGATTTTTCAGCCCCGAGAATAAAAGCTATGGCAGCACCTTCGCTATGTCCGAGCACTCCGATCCTGGCAAAACGGCCAGAGGAACGCAACCAGTCGATTCCTGCCTGAGCATCCAAAGCAAAATCAACCGTAGTGGACTTACGGCAATCACCTGTGGATTGCCCGAAACCGCGGTCGTCATATCTCAGTGACGCTATGCCGTTGCGCGCCAGACAATCGGCTATCACCGCAAAAGGCTTATGCCCGAACACTTCTTCATCGCGGTTCTGCTGACCGCTTCCTGTCACCATAAGCACCACCGGAGTATCGCTGTCCACACCATCCGTCGGCAAAGTCAATGTGCCCGACAATGTCGCCATGGCACTTTCAAACACAACCGGCTCAGTCCTATAAGGATAAGGCGGAACTGGCGTCTGCGGCCGTGGCGGCAGCCCATCTCCCGGAATCATCATAAGGCCTTTTTCCAGACTTCTCTGCCTGAATGTTCCAACAAGCTGATTATACATTCTCACTGCCGAATATGTCATGCCTACAGACGCTACGCTGATCGCCAAAGAATCATCCGACACATACAGCACATCGCCCTTAAGGCCATATACACCCTGATCCGGAGAATCCATCATTACCTCCGTATTGCCTTCCGAATCGACAGACAAATGAATCACCACAGTCAACGATACCGACGGCATTATATGCAGTTTGCCATGCCATGATCCAGACAAAGCAGCATAACAAACATCAGACAACAGCGCAATTAAGCACATCATAAGACATATCCTCTTCATAATGTGCAAATTTATCATTTTTTCATCAGACAGCAACTGCTTGCATCCGATAATTTTTGATTAAAAATAAGGCAGAGAGTCTATATACATACCTCTCTGCCTTATTTTTTTATTCTCCGTTCGATTTCAAGATTCTGAACAACTCACGGGCATCATCCGCCAACCGGGTCTGAAGTCCGGCTGCTGCATCAGGATCTATCATGTTAAGATCCGCATAACGGTTTTCGCCGTTAATAAATTCCACCAGATTGCCATTAGGAGTAAAATAGTCTACAGACAATTTCGGGTCCGCCAGCGGATTGTAATGATACAACGGCCAGTATCCGCATCGGACAGCTTCACGCTCTTCAACTATAGCATGACTCATCCCTGCGCGTATCCCGTGATTGATGCACGGGCAATAGGCTATTATCAATGACGGCCCCGGATATTCTTCTGCCTCTCGTAAAATCTCTATGGTCTTGGCAGGATTGGCTCCGAGAGAAACAGACGCCACATAGACATGACCGTAAGTCATGGCCATGCGTCCGAGGTCTTTGCGGTCAGTGCGCTTGCCATCAGGGGCATATTTGACCACCGCCCCGAGAGGAGTAGCCTTTGATTGCTGACCGCCAGTATTGGAATAACACTGCGTGTCCATGACCAGAATATTGATGTCGACATCCTGGGCTATCACATGGTCCAACCCGGCGAATCCTATGTCGTAAGCCCAGCCGTCTCCACCTATCGCCCACACGGATTTTTTAACCAACAGATCTGACAACGCAGCCGCTTCAGACCCGACAGGCAGCAATGGACGCAACGTTTCAGCCGCGGCAACCGATTGCTCCGCATCGTCTTTTCCCGAAAGCCATAAATCAATAGCCTTCACCAGCTCCGGAGAGGATGATTTATCACGCATGTCAGCAAGCAAATCAGCAAGGCGCTCCCTTCTGTGCCTGATGCCGAGGGCTATTCCATAACCATACTCGGCATTATCCTCAAACAATGAATTACCCCATGCCGGACCATGCCCGCGGGAATTTACACAATATGGCATAGATGGGAAATCGGCACCCCATATCGACGAACATCCGGTAGCATTGGCCACAACCATACGCTCGCCAAACAATTGTGTAAGCAATTTTATATATGGCGTTTCTCCACATCCGCCGCATGCACCGGAAAACTCCAGCAACGGCTGCCGTAGTTGCGATCCGCGGAAACTGAAACGCGGCAGAAGGTTCTCTTTTTCCGTAACCTTGGTCTGCACATATCTGAGGTTGGCAATCTGGGCCGGCAGCTGAGTGACCGGCGACACCATAGTCAACGCATGCGCCGGACATACCACCGCACAGCTACCACATCCCACGCAATCCTGAGCATACACCTGTATGCGGTAACGATAATCCGACATATTCTCCGGACCGGCGGCAGGTTTTGAACTCATACCTGCAGGTCCGGCATCCGCTTCTTCCTGAGTGAGAACGACAGGACGAATAGCTGCATGTGCGCACACCATGGAACACAACGTGCACTGTATGCACTTCTCACGGTCCCATTCCGGCACTTTAAGCGCGATGGAACGTTTCTCGTATGCCGTGGTTCCCATCGGCGTGAATCCATCCGCACGGAAAGCGCTGACCGGCAAAGCATCACCCTCACGGCGCAAGCATGGTCCGGCAACGTTTTTCACGAAATCCGGCATATCGGAATCTGTATCCGCGACAGGCTCATCAGTGGCCAATGCCCATGATGGCGGTATCTCTATTGACTGTATGGCGTCAAAGGCCTGATCAATCGCATCGATATTGCGTTCGACCATCACAGACCCGTCATGATTATACGTGCGTGACACTATTTCTTTGAGAGCCGAGACCGCCCTGTCGAAATCGACCACGGCACTCAGTTTCAGAAACACTGTTTCCATAATGGTATTGATCCTGACTCCCAGACCGTTTTTAGCCGCTATCGACGCGGCATCCACATTATAGAAACGTATCTTTCTGTTGCATAGAAGGCGTTTGAGACGCGCCGGAAATTCCAGTTCCATATCAGCAAGTGTCCACGGCGAATTAAGCACAAACACGCCATTCTCTTTCAACACATCAGCCATTGAAAAGCGTCGCACGTAGGAATCCTTGTTGCATGCCACATAGTCAGCCTGCTGAATATTATATTCGGTCCTTACGGGATTTTTGTCCAGACGCAACGATGATACTGTATATCCGCCTGACTTTTTAGCGGAATAATCAAACGATGCCTGCACATAGCAGCCAGAAAGGTCACTCAATATGCTGGCGGCCTGCTTGGTCGCTCCTACCGTACCGTCTGACCCTATGCCATAAAACATAAACTGTTTCATGGATTCCGGTGCTGTGACAATCTCGTCGGTCACAGGGATGGAAAGCCCGGTCACATCATCGTTAATGCCCACAGTAAACTGACGGCCCGACACCGACTCCGGCATAATATCAAACACGGCCTTTACCATTGAAGGCGTGAAATCCTTAGAGCTCAACCCATATCGCCCTCCTATCACTTTCACACAGCGCCCTGCAGTGTGCAATGCCGTAACCACATCCTGATACAGTGGCTCACCCTGTGCACCCGGTTCTTTGGTCCGGTCCATTACCGCCACAGTCTTGACCGTAGGCGGTATCACATCAAGCATTGCGGCAGCATCAAACGGGCGGAAAAGACGCACTTTGACCACTCCGGTCCTATACGTGCCGCCAAGCGAATTCAGATATCTTACAGCTTCTTCCGCCACCTCGCATCCGGAACCCATTATCACCATCACACGGTCGGCATCGGCAGCGCCAACGTAGTCAAACAGTCCGTAATGACGACCTGTCAGATCGCCCACCCTTTTCATCTGTCGGCGCACAACATCCGGAAAACTGTCATAGAAACGGTTGGAAGCCTCGCGGTTCTGAAAATATACGTCGGCATTCTGCGCCGTGCCACGTATCTGCGGATGCTCCGGATTCATGCCGCGGGCACGGAATGCCGCTACCTTGTCATGCTCCACAAGAGAAGCTATATCATCATACCCTATGACACTGACAGTGGACATTTCATTGGATGTGCGCCATCCGTCAAACATGTGGACCACAGGCAAAGAACCTTCAATTGCGGCGAGATGGGACACAAGGCCAAGATCCATTGCTTCCTGTACCGATGCCGACATCAAAAAGGCGAATCCGGTGGGACGTGCAGCCATTACATCCTGATGATCTCCGAATATCGACAGTGCATGAGTGGCGATCGAACGGCATCCCACATGAAAGACCCCGGGCAAAAGCTCACCCGAGATCTTAAACATGTTAGGTATCATCAGAAGCAAACCCTGCGATGAAGTGAACGTACACGCCAGAGAACCGGCCGACAGCGCTCCGTGAGTAGCACCCGCCGCTCCGAGTTCCGATTCCATCTCCACCACATCCAGTGGCCGTCCGAACACATTGCGACGTCCGTCCATGGCCCACTTCTGAGCCGTTTCACCCATGGATGCCACAGGAGTTATGGGATATACGGTGGCCACATCACTCAAAGCATAGGCCACATGAGCGGCGGCAGTACATCCATCGATAATATGCAGTTTTTCTTCCATACGTCAGTTCAATATATTTTCACCGCCATATCGGCGATCCAGAGCCACAAAGGGCAAAATCCCACAAAAAGGATCACGCTCAGAGTCAGCGACGACGTACCCGTAGCTACATAAGTGTCATACTCATCTGCGATAATAATGCCGGAAAAAGCCGGAGGAAGAGCACATGCCACCACAAGCATCTTGAGATTGATCGGATCCATGTGACACAGCAGTCCGACCACAAGAGCGAGAGCCGGCATCAGAACGAGTTTCAGAATGGAGCCGAGTACCGCCTGCCAATTGATCACGACTTTTACAGCCGACAATGTTATACCGGCGGAAAAGACAGCCAACGATGCATTGGCCTTTGCTATCAGGTCAAAAGACGGGCTGAGCCATTCCGGCCACTTTATACCCGCCAGCACCATCACCACCGCAAGAATCGGGGCCCATGCCACAGGCTGCTCAAGAGCCTGTATCACAGGTTTCCATCCGCTCTGACGTTTACCCGTACCGGTTTCCGCAAGAGAAGAATTGAGCAATGACAAGCCTACAGGAATGCCTATCGCATTGACGACTATACCTACAATAGCCACAACCAGAGCCACACTCGGGCTTGTTCCGAAAATCGGCTCAAGGACAGCAAAACCGAGAAAACCGATAGTGGGCGATCCGCTGATAAGGGCCGATATGGCGGCATCCGCTCCCGTATTTTTCTTAAAGCAATAACGATAGATGAAATAAACGAGCATGAAGCATCCCATGATCACTACCGTCGACACAACAGCCAGCTTCAGATCTCGGGCAAGCATCTCACGGCTCGCACTCGCAATGCTCACAAACAAGGCGGCAGGTAGCGCATAGTCAAGCACAACCTTATTGAACTTCTTTGAATCATCTCCGTCAAAAATGCCTTTTTTACCGGAAATATATCCGGCAAGCATCACCACCACTATAGGGACGATGGCATACAATATAATGTGTAACATGAGGATAAACAATTGAAAAAGGTTAATAATCAAATAATGGCGGCCAGCCGGACAACGGGAACACCAGCCGGACAGACCGCCATATTAAAAGAAGAAGCGTCACACAATCACGTTCTGCAAAGATGCCGGATTAAGATAGCCTATATGCCCGCTCTCCTTGCCGGAATCCGCAGCAAGCTGCACATCGATCAGAGCCGGTTTCTTCGACGCTATAGCTTCGGTCAGAGCCGATTTCAGCTCGTCGGGAGTGGTGACATAATAGGTTTTCGCACCGAATGCTTCGCCAAGTTTATCGTAACGCGCATTGACATCAAGCGTGGTAGGAGCCGGGTCTCCGTTTCCGCTCATGTTCACCCCGACACCGTTATATATACCTCCATTGTTGAAGATCACCACAGTACACGGAAGATTAAAGCGGCAAACCGTACTGAAATCCATTCCGGAGAATCCGAATGCCGAATCGCCTTCCACCGCCACCACACTCTTGCCGGTGGCTACGGCCGCGCCGACCACAGATCCCATGCCCATGCCCATAATGGCCCATGTGGCACAGTCGACACGATGCCGAGGAAGTGTCATGTCCACGGCGTCACGCGTATCGTCAAGCGTATTCGCGCCCTCATTCACCAGAATGACATCCGGATTGGCTTCAAGGATAGGCTTTATCACATTCAACGCACACCAGTGGTTCATGGGGCTGGCATTGGCGTTGCCCGTCATTCTTGCCATAAATCTGGCATTCTTGACCTTCGTTTCATCCTGCAAGGCCTTGATCCACGCCGGATCCATGCTCAGTTTCACCGATTCAAGCCCTGACAATATGGCGCTCAGCGACGAATCCATATCGCCGATCACCGGTGCGGCAATCGGACGGTTGCAGTCGATTTCTTCAGGTTCTATGTCCAGTTGTATGAACCGGCCGTCAGGATTCCATTTCCCGTGACCACGCGACAGGAGCCAGTTGAGACGTGCACCCACAAGCATCACCACATCGGCCTGTGACATTACGGTCGACCGACAGCTCATAGCGCTTAACGGATGCTTGTCAGGCATCAGCCCTTTGGCCATTGACATCTGCAAGAACGGTATGCCGGTCGATTCCACCAACTTTCTGATCTTTTCATCTACTTGGGCATAAGCCGCCCCTTTGCCCAGCAAAATGACCGGTTTTTTGGCCGATGCGAGTAATTTTACCGCGCGGTCAACAGATTCCGGCGACGGAATATGCTTTGGTTCCGGATCAACAGGCGTGAACAAAAGCTTTTCGGCATCAGCCCTGTTCATCACGGCCCCCAGACAAGGCGTGGTAACATCCAGATATACGCCGCCGGGACGTCCGGAAACGGCAGCCCGGTATGCGCGAGCCACCGCCAAAGGAATATCCTCGGGCCTGTTTACACGATATGCGGCCTTAACAAGCCCTTTGGCCACACTAAGCTGGTCAAGGCCCTCATAAGCGCCCTGATCCAGATCAATAGGAGCCCTTTCGCTTGATCCTGAAATCTGAATCATCGGGTAGCAGTTGACCGTAGCATTGACCGTAGCGGTCAATCCGTTCATAAAACCGAGTGACGATACCGTGAGGAGCACTCCGGGCTTTTTTGTCAGAAAACCGTGAGTGGCAGCGGCCATTCCAGCCTGCTGCTCATGACGGAAACCGACAAATCTGATATTTTGCTCCTGGGCTATATATGCGAATTCCGTCACGGGAATTCCCACAAGTCCATACATTGTGTCAATGCCTATATTTTTGAGAGCGCGGGCCAGAATATACATACCGGTAACCTGCTCTGGATATTTCGGAGCAGCAGGCTGAGTCGCCGCCGGAGCCTTTATTGTTGCAGTAGCCATATTTGTTTTGTCAGATAATTTATATGTGTGTTTATCGGATAATTTATACCAAAATAGAGAAAAGGCCGGGCCGCGGGGGTTCGACGGTGAATCGCACCACCACACGCCCGACCTTCCTATGATCAATTATAATTTATACATGAGCCGGTTCTACAGACGGTTGTGCCGGTTTTGCAACCGCAACCGGAGCGGTAGTGCCGTTCTTTGCAAATTCAGCCTGTTGCTCTGCGGTATAGCCATATTCCGTGAGCACATCAGCCGTATCACCGCCCAGATCCGGACACGGACCATACGCCGGCTGATAATTCGACATGGTAAACGGACAACCCACAGTCACAAACTCACCGATTTTGCCCCCTTGATCAATTTTCACAAGAGTATTTCCGTCATACAGGCTCTGGTCATCCATAATCTCCTTAGTTGACAATACAGGGCCGACAGGTACTCCAGCAGGCGACAGAATGGAAGTGATCTCGTATTTGTCCTTGGTAATCGCCCAAGCTCCAATGCGGTCGTAGATAGCCTGTTTATGCTTGTCGCGTGCGTCAGCGGTGTTAAAATCAGGGTTTGTGAGCCAGTCCTCGAAGCCAAACGCCTTGCAGGCAAGCTCAAACTGTTTGGGACTTCGCTGAAGAATAATATACACATAGGCATTGGGGTCCGTTTCCCATCCTTTGCACTTGTATGTCCATCCAAGCACGCCGGAACCTTCCTGATTGCCTGAACGCGGCACAAAATCATCAAACTTCTTGTCAGGATACTGCGGGAACTGCGTCAGATAGCCGATACGGTCCAGAGTCAACTGGTCACGCGTCTTGATACGGCACAGGTTCAGACAGGCATTGTGCATTGACTGATAGACATAACAGCCTTCCCCGGTCTTGCTGCGCTGCTGCAGGGCCGCCAGAAGTCCGATGAGCAAATGCATGCCTGAGTTAGAGTCACCGAGAGCCGCGCCGCTTTGAGTAGGCACATTGTCCTGACCCTCCCACCAGCCGGTCGTTGACGCGGCGCCGGCAGTTACCTGGGCTATGGGTTCGTACGCCTTCAGATCCTTATATTTCGACGACAGAGGAAACCCTTTGATAGTGCCGTATATACATTTAGGATTGAGGGCATGTACGGCCTCCCATGAGAAACCCAACTTGTCCATGGCTCCCGGATGCAGGTTTTCAACAAAAATATCGGCCGATTTGATCAGCTTGGTCAAAATGGCCTTGCCGTCGGGAGTTTTTGCATCGAGCGCCAATGACTTCTTATTTGAATTAAGCTGTAAGAAATAGTAGCTCGGGCATTCGGGATCAAACTGCAACTCGTTTCGGGTTGCATCGCCCACACCTGGGCGTTCGATTTTTATAACTTCGGCGCCAAGCCATGCAAGCATCTGTGTGCATGACGGTCCGGACTGGACTTCAGTAAAATCAATCACTTTGATTCCTTGGAGAGGTGCGGTGTTCATAACTTTTTGCATTTATATTGCTTATGTCAAGTATTAGATAAATCTGCATATATAACATCCCCTCACCCCAAAAGGTTGCACATCACACGAATTTTCGCTACCGTTGTCACGGTTTCCGACAATATGACTGTAGCGACAGCCCACGTCAGAGACTATTTTGTCAACAAAGGTGTTATTCACCGTTTTATCTTCCACACTCAAACTTGGCCGTCTGAACTGCAATGAAGATGATACGGACAATAGCACCCCATCGGTAGCATCATACCACGCTCAGCAATGAGAAAGTATATGCCAACATCGGTGTGGGGCTGTCGTTCTCATCCATTGCATAGGTAAGCCAAGACCTGAGTGTGGGGTGAGACCGGAAATACAATCCTCACACCTTTTTTATATCCATGTAAAACCTCTTCTTGTGGATTGCGAAGCGACCAACAAACACCAATCAACACACGTTATGAAAAAATCACTTCTTCTGCTGACTCTGCTGATGCTGTTGGCGCCGACACTCCATGCCGACGATTTTTATTTTGATTTCGATGCCGACTCATAGGCTAGAGTTATTTATATCCAACATTTTGTTTCAATTTTGGGTTCAAGTCTATACTTTTTTGTGGAATAGGAAAAACTGTGGTATACCCATTTTTCTCATCAGCCAGTTGGACTCGCTGATCGTATGATTTGT